>ULRQ01067603.1_pt1 | contig 57833 bp, 57 predicted proteins | sample 1955491 | NCBI WGS metagenome assembly ULRQ01 (sample SAMEA4835684, study PRJEB28245) | human gut metagenome | biome: gut microbiome; material: fecal sample | place: Denmark | collected 2008 | reverse complement strand
ACAACGCAAATCAGTGTGAAATACATAATTTCCGGTGTTGCGTTATCGGTGTTAGCCATAATCAGCTTCATTATCACACATAAAATCAACACCTGGCTTTCCGGGAAAAGCATAAAAATCACTGCACGCTTGTTGATAGATTTTCTGTCATGTATTCTTTTGATAATACAATGTTCAAAATACATCAGAATGCCGTATATAATCAGATCAATATCCGCAAAAAGCAGTGCGGGATATGTTAAGTGTCCGATGTCAAACGAAAATTCCGGAAATATGACAAATATTACAGCAGTTGTGATGGTATCAAATATAATCAGCGAAAGGTAGACCAGCGTTCCTATGAAAATACGGTATCCGACCGCATCGGTATGAAAAAATATACTGTAAATAAGAACCAATGCTACTGCAAGCACAAAATCGAAAAATTCAAGCTTGTACTTTTCTCTCATGTATTGCCCAAACAGACCCGCAAACAAATACACCGTATTTATTGCGATAAACTGAATATACTTATTATACTTAGCTGTAAGATTGATTTCTATAAATCCGAATACAAGCAAAGCAGATGGTATGAACCTGAAAATTATTTCTACTATTACAGGTACTGTCATAATATCTCCCATTTATTTTTATATAGTAACAATTTAATGTGCTGAATTTATAATACAATTTTCTTGATGCTTTGTCAAGTCAGAATAGCAATATAGTCTTATCAAATCTTAAAATCAATATATAATTAATCTTTTTTGAAAATATCATGTTAATATTTTCCTGTTATTTCCTCAGACATATATTCAGCCTCACGCACTTCACTAAATATAAAATACCCTGCCGTCACAAAACGGTAGGGTACCAAAGTTCTCAATCTATCATTATCTTATTTCTTCCTGCCGCCTTAGCCTTATAAAGTCGCTTGTCGGCAGTTGTGAATATCTCGGTTATTGAATTACTGCTTCCGTACACAGCCACGCCTGCACTGAAAGTAAATTCTTTTCCTTTTTCTTTCTCGGAAAACTCCGAATAGCTTTTGCGTATCCGCTTCATAACCATCATAACAGTTTCGATATTGTCCGTATCAAAGAGGATCATGAATTCCTCTCCGCCGAATCGTGCTATAAGGTCATTTTCCCCGATATTCGTTTTGACCGCATTTGCAAAATGCTTAAGCACATTATCACCGAAAACGTGTCCGTATGTATCGTTTACCGACTTGAACAGATCGAGGTCAATAAGCGCCGCACAGTGTTTCTTTTTCTCGTCCTGCGAAAGCTGATTTTCAAGATATTCTATAAGATAACGGCGGTTTCTTATCTCAGTCAGCGGATCGGTATTTACAGCAAACGTAAGCTCCTCGCCCATTTTGCTGAGCTGTTTTGCCTGACGTTCAAATTGTACTATCACTATTGCGACCGCAACCATTATGCCTATAAACGCTATTATAAATGAAAACAGCGTGTCAAGCTCCTTATTATCATTAACCATATTCAGCTGAGGAAATTTGCTTCTGACAATAAATGCGGCTATATCTGCAATGAACACCGCCGCTCCCATTATAACTCTGTGCACCGGCTTCATAAAAGTAATAATACCGATTTCCGCAACAAGCATATACACTGCCGTGCTTGCGCCGTATGAAATATACAACATCGGAAACTCGACAAACCCAAGCACAAGAAGTATTATAAACGTAGCGACATAGGTCCTTCCGGTAAAGAAACCGACCAGTGACGATACTATAATTACAAGTGCGCAAGCCGCACAGAAGAAGGTCTGCGGGGTAAATCCGAATATCACCGCATTTGCGGTAAATCCCGCTATATTCGATATACAGCCGGTTAATGCCAATACTATGAACAGCTTGTCACGAAGCTCTGAATTCACAGTATCTGATTTTTTATTCATTGTTAGTGCTCTCTTTCGTTCTTACTTTTCTTTCTGTTTTCTGCCCGTCAATGATGCCGTTTTTCTATATCGGCAAGAATATCGTCTATATCATATCTCTTGTCCTCGTCATCTCTGAACACAAGCGATATATCAGGCTCAGAACCGCCGTGCGTTACTTCAGCCGTACCCGTTTTTTCCGTCATTTCAGGCAAGGCTTTTTCGTTTTTAACATTTCCGGCTTCAGTTTTCTTTTCCTGTTGCTGCTCTGCTCTGTCCGATTCCATCCGTTTTCTTGCTCCGGCGGAAAAATCCGCTCGGTCTTTTATGTTATCGGCACTTGCCGCTATATTCTTTTTACTGCGCAGATGCTCCGTGAAATCATCCGTTTTACCGTGAGAGCTGTCGGGGACACGATTATGCGGCACTTTTACGTTATCGGATAAAGACGGCATAGCGACCTTTTTCGCATCGGCCTTGCTTGCTTTTGGCAGCTTGTGTTCCTCGCTTTCAGGAGGAACATACACAGGAGCTTCTTCCTGCAACTTGACCGTTTCCACCTGCGGTACCGGACGCTTTGACATAATGAACTTCACTATCTCAAATGCTACTATTGCGATACACGGCAGTATGGCGATAGCCATAACGCCAAACGGCGACATTGCAAAACCGATAACAGCACCCCAGAAATCACTGCAATAGTTAACTCTTGCAACAAGCTGGCTTTGTGATATTGTGATATTTTCTCCGCCTTGAGTTTCAACATCAAAGCTCATAACGCCTTCCTTAAGCGTGGAGGAATTTACCTTCGCAAGCTGTGCTCCGCCGTTTTCATACCGATTATATATTATAAGCTCTCCGTTGTTTACCTCGTCGGGCCACACCTTCTGCGCTATAGCGGCTGTGCCTGCCTTAAGCTGATAGAAATCGTTGTCACGCACTATGTAAACATTATATCCGAAAATATCCGGTGCAGCAGAGCCGCCGAATGAAAACAGCATTGATGTAACTACGAGAAATACCGCAAAAACAATTAGCAGTACGCCGATAACTACACCGATACACCTTGCCACAGATGTTTTTTTTATCAAATTTTCCTCGTTTCCGTCAAAAAAGCTATTGACAACAAATCAAAAATACGATATAATAATATAGTCATTTTGGAACTGTATTCCGAAATATGACCATATATATTTTACCACATCGCCTCGCTCTTTTCAAGTGTTTATTGTGCATTATGCAATGTTTTGACTTGTGAAGCGGACGCTTTCGGAAAACGGAAAATGTGTGTAAATATATCAGAATATCAGAATAAATATGCTTGTGTAGCACAGTTGGTAGTGCAGCTCATTCGTAATGAGCAGGTCGCAGGTTCGAGTCCCGTCACAAGCTCCATAAAAGTAACCGCCCGGATTTAATGCCCGGGCGGTTTATCTGTTTATAACGCTTGTGTTCCGATTCTTATCATAATCTTTCTGATACGCTTTTTATTGTTCATAATTTTTCAGCAAATTTGCAATGCTCCTGCCGGCAAGTTCGGCTGAGTATCGAACCTGCTCAATATCATTTGCCAACGCTCCGAATTCTATAACCAGTGAAGCCTCAGCCAGATCCTGATTATAAAACCGATAATCGAAAAGCATAGGCCGTGTTATGCCTTTGTTATCTTTTTCTATCGCATTTTGCAAATATGACGCAAAGCGGAGGTTATCCATATAATCCGGCAATATATCCGTGCCGTCGTCACATCCGCATATTATCATTATCTGCGCCGCTTTTCTGCCGTTGATTTCTGCAACGGGAGCTATTCTCACATCTCCGTCCGCTATTCCGTCACGGTGAATGTCCAGCACTATTTTTATTGACGGATACTCTTTCAGCAGTTCCTCTGTTCGTTCCCTGCTTCTTGAATAAGAGTAGTTGTAAACCGGATCGTCAAAGACCGTTCCGTCATGCAGCGTGCTTATTCCGTTATCAGCAAGCGTCTGCGCAAGCACCGCCCCTACTCCCACAACACTGTTTGCAGGGCAAAGCGATCTGCCGTCATAATCGGTATCGTAATATCCGTCACTGTCACGTTCGTAGCTTTCGGTCGTATGCGTATGTATTATAAGCACCTGAGGTTCGTTGCTGTCCGACAGCGTGACAGAAGGCTTTTTCTCAGCCTCAGCACCTATAAGCTCCGACGGCAGCTTGGTGCAGTTTCTTATCTGACCGTTTTCGAGGTCTATTACATTGTCGCCGCCTATCTTCCCGTAGTGCTTTTCCTTGACCGTACCGTCCTTTGCCGTATACTGCGTAAGATCGTCCTTGTCCTTTCTTATGTTGACGGAAATCAGCCGTGTTTTTACATCGGCGGGAGCGTCGACCGGCACCAGCGTTTCACCGGAAATATCCTGCGTACTGCTTGACGGATTATCGTTCGCAGGCGCTTTCTGCTCCTGTTTTTCAGTCTTTGTTTCATTGTCCGGTTTCTCTGTGCAAGGCTCGGATGAAACCGCATCTTCATCCCTGCCGTCAAATTCGTTTACAGGAACGGCAAGCATAACGCTCAGTGCGGTAAGCTGTCTTAGTCCGTCTGAAACGCTTTTGCCGCTTACCGCTCCGGTTACAGCGTTTTCAGCTACGCCCGTCAGGGTAAACGATAATACCGCCGCCGTAAGCCCAATGCCAAGAACCTTTACAATACCTTTGTTTTTATTGCCTCTCATAAGCCTTTCCTTTCGCCAAGTGTTTTCACGGTTGGATTTTTCTTGTTACAGCTTATGATTCATTTTCCGCAAATATTCAGGAATAATTCATCAGCATTGATATGTCGCTGTATGACAGTGACGGACACAGACTGCGGTTCAGCGCACAGGATATTATATGTGCGTACCTGCTTATCTCGGCATCTATATCATATCTTGTCACAAAAAATCTGTCGTTATCGCTTTCATACTCCATAGTGGTAGGAACGCCTACAGCGATTACCGGTATGCCTGCCGCCGCTCTGTCAAGACGGTTCCTGTTGCCTGCGGTACTGCCCGGCGTTATGCCGGTATCCGTGACCTGTATGCTCCTGCAAAGACGCTCCGGCTCACTGCACGCAAGGCTGTCTATCGCTACAATATAGTCCGCTTTTATCTTCTCCGCACAGAATATTGCGTGAAAGACGCTGTCTATACCGGAATTTGCCGAAACATCCGTCCTTATTACCGACACATTCCCTATTCCGTCCGCATTGTGCATACTTTCTATAAAATGTGAGGTCGCAAGTACCCTGCCTGCCGCTCTCCAGCCAAGACTGTCAGACGCTACAGACGGGTTTCCAAGCCCCGTGACAAGACATTTTCCTTCCGGTAGGAGCTTGTTAAGCACCGTACACAGCGCATGGATCTGACCGTCAGCATAAGGAACGTCCGTACTGTCAACGGTAAAATATCTTCCGCAGGGGCGGTTAAAAAGAGCGGTATCCTTTTCGGAAACGATTATTTCGGTTATCTTTTCTCCGTAAAGCTCATAGCTTTCACATCTTATTCCGTTTTTGCCCTTTACAAACTCCGCCGCCATATCTGTTCTTCCCGTAAGCTGCATAAAATTTCCTCCCGAAGAATTTTTTCAAAAAAATCGTAAAAAAGTATTGCATTTTCGTTTTGGACGTGCTATAATAAAGCGTATTGTGAAATATAACTATGATTATATGTAGATCTGTATAAAGGAGGTGCCGTAAGTGCCTAACATTAAATCTGCCAAGAAGAGAGTTTTAGTATCTGCTACAAAGCAGGCTCGCAATAAGGCTGACAAGACCGCTCTTAAGACTATTCTGAAGAAGGTTGACGCTGATACTAACGCTGACAACGTTAAGGTTGCAGTTAAAGCAGTTGATAAGGCAGCAGCAAAGGGTATTATCCACAAGAATGCTGCAGCTAGAAAGAAATCTCAGCTTGCTAAGAAGTTAAACGCTGTTTCCTGAGAATAACGATTTAACGTAACGCTCCTGCGGGAGCGTTTTCTTTTTTTGTGTTAATTGCGGTGATACAAAAGCATCGGCTTGCATTATTATGTGCCGATGCTCTTTTTTTATCCCGAAATGCTTTTTACCGTATATCCGTTATCAAGCCAGTAGTCGATGACATCAGGCAGTATCGCCGTATTTGTTTCGGATACCGCATGGAGAAGATATACAGCCCCGTTGTGCGTTGCGGACGTTATTCGCCTGTACGCCGTGTCCCTGTCGGGCTGAGCGTCCGTATTCCAGTCGTTGTACGCAAAGGACCACAGCACAGTATCATAACCCATATTTTTGGCAATGCGTAATGTTCTGACCGAAAATTCTCCTCTGGGGGGACGCATCGTAACGGTTTTGTATCCGCCGAAATTATCGGAAATATAAGTTTCAAGTCCGTGGATTTCTTCAAACACCATATCATCGCTTATATCCGGCAGTGACGGGTGGGTACAGCTGTGATTTCCCACCTCATGACCCTCGTTTATCATACGCTGTACAAGCTCAGGACTGCTTTTTACATAATCAAGCGTCACATAGAACGTTGCCGTAACCTTCTTTTCCTTCAGAATATCCAGTATTTTTCCGGTACAGCCGTTTTCATAGCCCTCGTCAAACGTCAGGCGGATTGTCTTGTCGTCTTTGCCGAATATGAATCTTCCGCCGTATGACCCGTATTTTTCCTGTGCCTGTATTGCTCCTACAGGACGGTTATCGCTATCGGTTTCATAGCCCTGACCGTAGCAGACCTTCTCTTTTCCGTCCGTCAGAAAAGCCGTTTCTGCAGGCGTTACGCCTCCTCTGTCATTATGTCCGGCGCTTTGTCCGACAGTATTCTTGTCGGACGTGCATCCACACATGAACATTGCCGTCAATACCGTAAATACTGCGGCAGATATTTTTCTGTGCAAAAAAATCACTCCTTTACAGATATAGTATCCGTAAAGGAGCGGTTGTAATTCATTGAAATAAATGGCGGCTTTCATCAACTGCCGAGATAATTCTTGACCATTGCCTGTAAAAGTTCGTCACGATCAATATGACGGATCAGGCTACGTGCGTTGTTATATGTAGTTATATAGGTAGGGTCTTCGGACAGAATATAGCCGACGAGCTGATTTATAGGATTATAGCCCTTCTCCTTGAGCGCACCGTAAACCGTTGTCAGTATTTCCTTCATCTCGTTTTCTCTTTCATCCTTGAGCGAAAACGGCATAGTTTTGTCGATCATCAATATCAGTCCTTTCGTTAATATCTTTTAAAAACCGAAATTATTTTAAGGTTGTTATACTATTATACACTACCGTTCAATAAAATACAATAGCCGATAGCGAATTTTCGTTAAAATCACCAATAGCGGCTCTCATTTTTGGGTAATTGATAAAACTTTACAATTCGCTATTGAATTAATGAATAATTTTTGTTATAATAACAATAATCAGATTTTTCAGGGGGTACAATAATGGCAGAACAGAAAAAGGCGCCATCTACAAACGGCGAATTCAAAACCTCTCCGCTCGGCTTCGACAAAGCCGAAGTAATGGCATACATAGTACAGCACAACAAAGAGCGTAAAGCCCTTAAGGAAGAAAATGAAGAGCTGAAAAGAGCACTCGAAGAAAAACAGCAGACGAATGAAGGTCAGAACAATGAGCTTACAGCAGAGCTTGAAAAGAAAAAGGCTGAACTTGACGCACAGATCCTTGAAAGCAGAAAGCAGGTTCTTGACGAAAGACGCAAGCTGGCTCAGACCGAAAAAGAACTGCACGTTATGCAGGACAAATACTCTGCCCTGACAGAAGAATTCGCAGAATTCAAAAAACAGGCGGCAGCAAAAATAGATAAAGCAAAGCACAGCGGCGGAACGATTGACCCCGCTCAGCTTGCAGAAATTTCCGCAAAAGCAAATGCCGATGCAAACGCTGTAATAAATGACGCACAGAGCAAAGCAAACGAGATTATCACAGCCGCAAAAGCATATTTTGCCGATACGGTAAAGAAAACATACGATTACAAGCAGTCTGTGCTTGAAAAGGCGGACACATTCGCAAATGGAGTTACATCAGGTGCGGCGGTTGCTCCCGCAATAGATATTCAGGCTGTTCTTGCCGGCATAACCGCCTCAGTAAATGAAGCCGTTGAAAAGGCACTTGCCGGAGCAAATGCCGTAAACGATGCGGTAGCAAAGGCTGTTGAAGATACAAAGGCTGTAAACGATGTACTCGCTAAGGCTGTTGAAGAAGCCTCACAGGCAGAAACAGCCACCGATAACACGGCTGACGTTCCCGAAGAAAAGCTGTCCGATGATGAGGAGCTTATCAACGCAAAGAGCGAGCTTGAAAATATAGGCGGACTTGACGAGAGCGAGCTTGACGCCTACGCTCCTATGGAAATCGAGCCGTATAACTTCGAGCTTAAGCTGGATATGCCGGCTCAGACGGACAATGACGATGACGACGATATGCTGACAGACAACAACGGTCTGCTCAGCTCATTTGAGATAGTTTCGGGTGACGATGACATTTCTGCGGATAACGTAGATACCGGCGATCTGCTCGTTGAGGAAACTCCTGCGGCAGATGATATAGCCGATTTGCTTGCAGAGGAGCCTGTTGTAGCATCTGCTCCCAAAGCCGATGCTGCTCCTGTTGCGGATGATTTCACCGACCTTCTCGCAGAAGAACCTGCGCCTGCTCCCACAGCTAAGGCAGAACCTGCTCCTGCAGCCGATGATTTCAGCGACCTGCTCGCAGAAGAGCCTGCTCCTGCTCCCGCAGCTAAGGCAGATCCTGCTCCTGCAGCCGATGATTTCAGCGACCTGCTCGCAGAAGAGCCTGCTCCTGCTCCCGCAGCTAAGGCAGAGCCTGCTCCCGCAGCCGATGATTTCAGCGACCTTCTTGCAGATGAGCCTGCTCCCGCAGCTAAGACCGAACGTGCTTCCGACCGTAGCGGTGACAAACCTAAGGAAAAGCTGAATGAAAGTCGTTCAATGGGTGTTGCCGGCAAGGAAGAAAAGGTGAACGATCCTTGGAAGGATCTCGAAGCACAGATGAACGGCATGACGATTACTCCTCCGCCCTCATCTAAACCGTCTGACGATGACGGAATGACTTCCTCGTTTGACGATCCTACCGCTCCCGCAGCTTCCGCTAAGGAAGAAAAGATTGATATGTCCGATTATTCATCCATGCTCGGCGGAATTAATGACAATATGACCACCAACACGGCACAGTACGATCCTTCGTGGGATCTCAAGATGATGGAAGGTCTTAACGACAATGACGATGACGACGACGAGATGAGCTCGGATAATGTGGGATTCTTCGACCTTTAATCAAAAGTAAATATCATATGCCGGGAAGTGTATGCTTTCCGGCATAATAAATTCAATGTGAACAGGAGTACAAACTTGGAACTTAACACAAGCGAACTTAAAGAAAAGGCAAAAACGCTAAGAGCCGGCGACAAGATAGAACTGAGCGGTACTGTATACACCTCCCGTGACGCCGCACACAAGCGTATAAAACAGCTTATTGACGAAGGCGGAGAACTGCCCTTTGAAATAGACGGTGCGGCTATTTACTACGCAGGCCCGACCGGCACTAAAGAAGGAATGGCAATAGGCTCATGCGGTCCTACAACATCGGGCAGAATGGACCCCTACGCTCCCCTGCTGCTCGATATGGGGTTATCCGCAATGATAGGAAAGGGAGAACGCAAGCCTGCCGTAGTAGACGCCATAAAACGCAACGGTGCGGTATACTTCTGTGCCATAGGCGGTGCAGGCGCACTCGCCTGTCAGTGCATAACCGGGTGTGAGGTAATAGCCTTTGAGGATCTGGGCTGTGAAAGTGTGAAAAAGCTGACTTTCGATAAATTCCCTCTTATCGTTGCAATCGACGCTGTCGGCGGTAACATTTTTGAAACCGGCAGAAAGCAGTACGCAGAGGTCTGATTTAAGGATTTTTATATAAAATATCACAGCGTTTTTGAAGAACGAAAAAAATCGAAAAAAATTTTAAAAAAGTGTTGACAAACGCAAAGCGCTGTGATATAATATAAAAGTCGCTGATACAGAGTGACAAAAACAGAAAGATATGGCGGTATAGCTCAGTTGGCTAGAGCACTTGGTTCATACCCAGGGTGTCGTTGGTTCAAATCCGACTGCCGCTACCATTTCTACGGCCCGTTGGTCAAGCGGTTAAGACATCGCCCTTTCACGGCGGAATCATGGGTTCGATTCCCGTACGGGTCACCAAACCATATGCTCGGAAACAGCGTAAATACGTTGTTTCCGAGTTTTTCTTTTATAGTGAAAATAGGCTTTGTCCGCTACTTGTCCGCTATTGCGTTTTTGTAGCGGACATTCTTGTTTTATCTTGTGCTATCCTGCGGAAGAAAACTGAACGCTCCGTCCATCGCCTGAGCCACTCTCGCCTGTGCGGTCTGGAACATATGAGCATAGACGTTCAAAGTCGTTCCCGAATTGCAATGCCCTAACGTCCCCGATACTGTTACCACATCAAGACCCGACGAGATCAGAGCCGAAGCTGCGAAATGACGGAAACTGTGAATACCGTAGAAAGGCACTTCTCACAGAACTCTTTCAGCCAGCCGTAAGGAGTCTGGTTGTTCATGGGTTCGCCGTTCCACTTAACAAAGAGCCTGTCGCTCTCCACCCACTTGTCGCCAATTCCGGCGCACTGTTCGTCCTGTTCCTTTCTCAGCTCCCACAGCATATCCATAACGTACTGCGGGTACTTCTGCGTTCTCTGGGACTTCTTTGTTTTCGTTGTGTCGGTATAGATACCGTTCTTTGCCGCCTGCACCCACCCGTACAGCGTTTCGTACGGTATCTTCAGCTCCTCGCCGGCTCGCTTTACCCCTATTTTCAGTGCCGGCTTTACTGACTGCTCCTTGTAACTCCTGTCGTATTTCTTTGCTTCTGATATGTCCTTCACCCTCCTGATTTCAGCATATTATTTTGAGCGTGTGGTGTCAAGTTTTATTATACAACATCACCTTTTAATTTCTTTTGGCTTTTTTCTTTTAATTAAAAAACATATTGCAATACGTGTATTTATGTGATATAATAAAATAGATTAAACGCCTTGCATAAGGCAATAAATGTTCAAAACAGAAAAGGAGTAATTATATGGCTGCTTTAAAATCTATGTTTCATGAAGGCGCACCCTATGCTTTTGTTTCCTACTCGCACAGAGATGAGATCGTGCTTAAGACGCTAGAACAGATTCAGCAGGTTTACAACATCTGGTGGGATGGAGAAATGCTGGCCGGAGACAGGTGGGACAGCGAAAGAGCAATGCCTGCAATTGAGGGCTGCAACTGCGTTCTTGCTTTTTACAGCCACAGCTATATCAACAGTATTCCCTGCCGTAACGAGATCGAAACCGCATTGAAGTTTGATAAGAAGATCATTCCTGTTTCGGTCGAAGGCGTAAGCCTCCAGCAGCTCATTCTTGACGTGGAGTCAAAGCTGGACGCTGAAAGTGAAGATCTGAAAAGGATCCACAAACTATGCATGGACATCGGCGGCGGAGAAAAATCCACTAGCGGCAACAAGAAGCTTTACGTGAACCTTAAAAGCACGGAGTGGTCGGACACACTTTACAGGTCTCTTGAGCCTTACCTGAAGCCTTCCGTTTACATGAGAGACTGGCTGGTAAACACCGAAGAATACAAATTAATGACAGAATACCTGACAATGCTTGAAAATGGTCTCGACCCCGAAGTTGATTCGGATGAATCCGATGAAACAAGCACTGAATATATATTCCGGTTCCTTGCTGGTATGAGTTATGCGCTGGAACACAAGGGCGAGGTAATGCCAAAAGAGCTTTCTCATGAGCTCGGCGAAGAACTGATGTGCTACTACGGATTTGATGAAGACAGCGATATCACCGTAAGCAATCTGTCGTGGGTGCTGTACAGAATGATATTTGAAACACGCTGCATGGAACCGTTCATGAAAAAAGGCGGCGATTATGTTGATCTGTATTCTGCCGAAGCAGCCTTACATACGCTTAAATGGATGCATGACAGAGGCATGCTGAATGGTGTGTTCAACTTCTTCTACTATAATAATCCTGACACACCTGTATGGAAATCCTGTTCTGCTGTAGAAACAGTTGAGAATTTATTAAAGTATATGGAAAAAACATATCCCGAAGCGCTCAAAGTATTCGTACTGGGGAAGCAATCTTCCTGCTTCTGATTTGCAGTCATGGCATTAATTAGCTCCCGCGCCGCGGGCAAATGATACTTTTTCAACAAGATGTGAGACGCTGTAAAATAACTCAACACCCAAGCCCGAGCAACCATCCTATGGAAGCTCGGGCTTGCTGATACTACAAAAAAGAATAATGAACCGAAAAAAGCGTATGACAAACAAGCCGGCAGGGAAATGCCATGCACAAAATGTAATAAATATTGAATCAGGCAGCAGACCTGAAAGCCATTCTTTTCAGATGTAACTTATGAAGATTAAAACCGCAGGAAATCATGCCGAACTCAAGAAAAAGCGACTTTAGCCCCCGGCACGGGAGCTAATTAATGCCACGACTGTAAAACAGCTCGTTCTTCATTCTCGCCCACATGCTTTCGCAGCGGGCATTGTCATTACATCTCCCTCCGGCGCTGTTCATGCTCTGCTTTACTCCATATTCGCTCAGCGCAGCTCTGTATGAAGCGCTTGTGTACCGGCTTCTGCGGTCGGAGTGGAGTACCGCACCGTGAAATTCGGGATACGCTGCCGCTGTATTTGCGACAGTTGCAGCGCACAGTTCGGCTCTCATGTTGTCGTCCATTGACAGTCCGACAGCCGTCAGATCGTAACAATCAAATATTGCCGACACATATAGCTTGCCATTTTTAGCTTTGACTTTCGTGATGTCCGTTACACATTTGCTGAAAGGCTTGTCCGCTTTAAAATTGCGTTTCAGCAGGTCGTCTGACTTTCGTGCTTCACGGTCCGCCTTCGTAATTCCATTCGGTTTTCGGTTGGGTCTGTGCGTTATTCCGATGGCTGTCATCACGCGATATACCGACGTGTCACTTTCAGCTCTTTGCAGCAGAATGAAATTCTGCCTTTTGCGCCTCCATTGCAGGTTTTGAGTGCAATGAACTTCATTCGCTCCTGCTTGTTTACTTCCCACGGCTCGCGGCGAAAAAAGCTACCGCCTCATTCAGAAAGTCTCTCTCCTCCTGAAGCCGTTTGTTTTCCTTGTTCAGCCGCTTTACCTCGCTTCGCAGCTGCCGGATCTTCTCCGCCGGGCTCATTACGTTTTCGGGGGTTCGCTCCTCTATGTCCGGGTCGCCTTTCTTTGCCGCCTGCAACCACCCGTACAGTGTTCCGTACGGTACCTTCAGTTCCTCGCCGGCTTGCTTTACCCCTATTTCCAGCGCCGGCTTTACTGACTGCTCTTTGTAACTCCTGTCGTATTTCTTCGCTTCTGACATGTCCTTCACCCTCCTGATTTTAGCATATTCTTTTGAGCGTGGGGTGTCAAGTTTTATTATACAACATCAAAAAAACAGCAGCCCGAAAAAGAAAAAGCCGCACAAGGTCTGACCCCTGTGCGGCTGAAACGCATTGAATGTATCAGTTTATTTGAGCAGTTTGTTTTCTACCCTGAAATAGTCCACGTCGACATAACCTCCCGTCTGCTTTGTCGGGAAATTGAATATCGCATAACGGTATCCCATAAAATGCAGACCGTAATAATTCATTTGCAGCGTGTCTCCTATTTTTGTCCAGTTCTCGCCGTCGAGGCTGTAATAGAAATACGCCTTGTCCGTCGCATCTTTGAAATCGCAGTCGACCCGCAGATACACTTCGTTTTCCGTTATTTCGACCCTTTCCGTTTCAAATTCCTTTTCAACGTCGTCGTTATCGTCATACCAAACCGTTACGATATATTTTTTCCCGTCCTCGATTTTTACGGCGACATAACCGTATTTTTCCGCGAAGGCGGCAAACCCCGCAACATCGCCCTCTTTCATTTCTGAAACGTCGAGCTTTATATATGCGCCGCATTCCGGTCCGAAGGTTCGTTGCGAAATGGTGTTTCTCGCATTGGCAACTGTGCCGCAGACATCGACCGTTCTCAGCCTCAGATAGCCTTCCCTCTCGGTGAGCGACCAGAGGCGGTTGTCGGGATTGTGGTTCCATTGCCATTCCAACCCGAGGTTAGAGCCGTTATAATCGCTCTCGCCCGCTTCCTCGGGCGTGTCGGCAAAGCTGTGATAGGATCTCACTATCTGTGAGTTGATAAATTCGTCGCTTGTGACGATGCCCTTTTTCTCGTGACCCGCGATAGGAATCTTGTCGGTCGTTGGCACCTTTCCGTTAACTCCGACTACCGGCCAGCCGTCCTCCCATGTCATGGTCGACACAACGGGAGTCCTGCCCACCGCCCCGTGATCCTGAAATACAAAGCAATACCAGTTGCCGTCCTTATCGTCGACGATACCGCCCTGTGCGGCACCGTCATTCCTGAAGCCCATATTATCTCTGATTATCACTTTCCTTTCCCACTCGCCGTCGAGCGCTTCGCTTCTGTAACAAAGCTGCGTTCTTTTGCTATTAGGAGGCCATGTTATGATAAAAATATAGTAATATCCGTTCAGCTTATAGACGTGAGAACCCTCGGCAAGGCAGCCCTTGACAAGTCCCGCATTGTTGATGAGTTTTCTCTTGGTTCCGGGCTTGACCGCACTCAGATCCTTTTCCAGTTCAACGCACCATATCTCTCCGCCGCCGTAGATAAGATACACCTTGCCGTCGTCGTCGAACAAAAGGCTCATATCATGGAAGCACTCGTCATACACGAACCTGTCCCATTTTCCGTTTTCTATATCGTCGGTATGATAGATATAAGTTTTTCCGGTGGAGAAGGAAGTGAAGCCGGCGTAATACACACCGTCGTTATATCTGAGGGTAGTCGCCCACTGACCCTTGCCGTAATTGTTTTCCCCGTTTCTTAAGGCAAGTTTATCACTGTCCTCCAGTGTATCAAAAACGTAATTTACTATTTCCCAGTTTACAAGGTCGTAGGATTTCATTACGGGACACCCCGGAGACAGGTGCATGGTCGTCGAAACCATATAAAACGCGTCGTCAACGCGGATTATATCAATATCGGGCACGTCGGCGAAAATAACGGGATTTGTGTAGTTTCCGTTGCCGTCGTCGGTTGAAGTTATCGTGGATTTTATGATATCCTTATCAAGCACTTTGGGGTCCTCCTCTTTTTCGGGCTCGGTGGTGACGCTCGGTAGCGGATTCGACGTCGACGTCACGGAGCTCGTGCCAACTTCCGCCGTGCATGCCGTCAGCGTCAATACCGCCGTCAGCGCCGCGGCGAACCTAACAAGTCTCTTCATTTTTCCTCCTTATTTTCCGTTGCCGCCGTCAGCCGTCAAGCTCAAGACCGCTTACGGTGACATTGTAGGTGATGGATGTGAACGGCGTCTCTTCGCCGTTTACTTTAAGCGCCAGACGATAGTTTATCCATGTTATGTCTGTTTTCGCTGCGAATATTCCGCATTCCTCCGTGCCGTAAATCAGCGATCCGACCTCGGAGCCGCCCCAGCCGTTTGCAAGCCCATTTTCCGACGAGCTTGCTGGATCGAGTTCCTTATTTACGGGAACTTCAACCTCTCCGTTTTCGGTTGCCAGCGTCAGCGATCTCACAAGCACCTTATACTTCGCATTGGTATCGGTATTAATAAACCCGAGGTTGACTATGGCGCTGTCCTTTTCAAAAGAAGAGGATTTTATGGAATAGTCCCCGTCCTTCGGAATGTCGAGCATCGCAGAGGGGCTCGGTCCGGGCTCGGTCTGTCCCGATACTACCAGCGTCATGTAGGGTATATCGGTGGAGGCTATGTCCTCTTCAGGACGAAGCTGCTCGTCGCCCTTCGAAAACTTCCACGACTTAAGCTCTATATCGGAGCCGGAAAATACGAAATAAACGTCATGGTTTCTTCCGTCAAACTTCGCAAAGCTGTCCGAGCGTATTTTGGTATAATCCGCGCAGTCGAACTCGACGAATGCGGCGGCTTCGGAGGAGATATCGTCAAGACGAACCTCTATTCTTCCCTTGCCCTTGACCTCGGCGATAAACTCTGATGCCCCGTAGCCGAAGTCCGCTCCTCTTACATATATCCACGCGCCGTCGGCGGTGCTTTTTGCGGCAGGATCCGTTACCTTGTCGTATCCGATATCCGCACAGGTGAACATCAGCGCACCGCTGTTATAGGTATAGGGGTCGACCAGCTTTATCTGCGCTACGCCCTTCTTGCTTGCCGCAGTTATGGGGATATCGCCCGTTGCCTTGTCCATGGGCAGATAGTCTGCCATCATACTGCGGAAGCCCGCTTTTCCTCCCATAAGCTCCTCCAGAAGAAGCGTATGGTGAATGATGTAGTTTACGCCCTTATATTCAATGAAATGAGTGTGGTTGTTAGCCCAGCGAAGTCCGGATGCCCCGTCGGCGTTCTCTCCCGCATTATAGAAATAGGGTCCTCTGCATTCCCAGCTATCCGCGTCGAGAGGGGTCTTGGTGGTCATATACGCCATGCTGCACGCGGGCGGAACATCGACCCCCTCGTACTCCTTCCAGCCGGTCTTGTGATCCTGCCAGTCGGTGCAGTATGTATAGTAATATACTCCGTCGATATAGTTCAACTCGCTCGCCTCAAAAAAGTAGGGAGCGTCAATGGAAACAAATTCGCTGTCAAAGGAAAGCATATCCTTTCCCAGCTTTGCTATCTTCGGGATCTTGGAGTGCATAGTGTTGCCGTCCGCCGGTGTGCCTCCGCCGAAGGAGAGCCAGCCTACGCCATTTTCGTCAATGCACACGCCCGGATCAAAGGGTGCGGGGCAATTCTCCAGCCCAGGCATATTCTGATAAACCAGAGGCTCGCCGAGCGGATCGGTCCACGGTCCCACAGGGTCGGTGGAGGTTATCACGCCCACGCCTGCGCCGCCGTTTGAGAAGTAAAGGTAAAAATGCGTAAGTCCGTCGTCTTCAACGCGGGAAGCTATCGACGGTGCCCACGAGTTATTTATCCACGGCGCGATCTCTCCGACCTCTATCCTGCCGTGATATATCCAGTTTACCATATCGTCGGTGGAAAATACCACAAGCGATTTGATATAGGCGTAGTCGTTCTTTGTTCCCTCTTCCGCCTGCTGTTGGTCGTTCGTGCCGTAAACGTAAAGCCTTCCGTTATATTCAACCGCGGTGGGATCGGCGCAGAATATGTTCGGCGAGATGGGATTTGCGTTCATCTCGTTCTTATAAACGTTACCGCTTACGCTGTCGATAATTATGCCGTTGTTCAGACTGTCCATAATTTTCTCCTCTGATACCGTTCCGCTTTCATTCGTTTCGGAATTCGAAGCGCTGGAAACGTCCGCGGTTCCGGAGGAGCCGGAAGCGTCGGGCTCGGAGCTCCCGCTGCTTGTTTCGCCGCCGTTCGAGCAGCCCACCGTCATAAACAGAGCCGCTGCACACAAAATAGCCGCTAATTTACTTGTGATCTTCATCGTTAAAACCTCCGTTTTGTTTCTCGTGTCCAAAGACACCTTTAAGTTTATTATACCAATAAACAACACAAAGTCAATAACCGATATCTGTTTTGTCCACCTTTTAATCATAATATGCACCTTTTCGGTTGACATAACCGCGTGAACGTGAATAAGTTACAATTTATACGAAAGCTTGTTTCCGGCATACTCTGTCGCCGAACACGTCAAAAATCCTTCCCCGTCAGCGGCAGAATTTACCGCAGAGCGGGGGTTGATGTGGTTGCGGGAACGAGCTTTTTATGAACGCGTGAAAGGACGAACGAAATGTCAAGAAAAAAATTGCCGTAATAACCGCAAGAGCCGACGACCGCACCCAGAAGGATATCATATGCGGGATAGCCGAGGCGGCATTTGCCGCGGATACGGACGTGGTGGTGTTTTCAAACATTTATAATCACCGGATAAGGGACGAATTTCTCAATTTTGAAAATGTCATATACGATTTTTTGATCCGAGCGGCTTTGACGGAGTTATTGTCACTGCGGAAGCGTTTCTGGACATTTCCATAATAACCTTAGGCACATAATCCGCCGTCAGCGGATTATGCCGTACATAAGTACGACCGACAGATAACTGCCGGATATTTTCACTCTTTCAGAAGGAGGAACAATTTATAAAAAACAATTAAGTTTGACAATATGCGGACAATCACAGTTATAACTAAAGAGAGCCTTGAACATTCAGTTTCAGCAAATGATGCCGAAATGGACAAAAGAGCACGAGAAGCTGTAAGAGTAGCTATCAACCGTGCAAACGCTTGTAAAAAAACCTATTGCAATGTATGATGAGCAAAGGAAACAAGCGTATATAGCAACACCCGACGGAGAGAAAAAATATGTCTGAAAGAAAACCGATGGTTCTTGTTTTTGCCAGTCCTAACGGTTCAGGTAAAAGTACCGTTACGACAATATTTTGACAAGGTCGGCACATATACAAACGCTGATGATATAGTTGCGGCTACCGGAATGGATAATATGAAAGCGGCTCGTCTTGTCGATAAAATGAGATACCGATCTATTGAGTAAAAAAAGATTTTACTTTTGAAACCGTTCTTTCTTCACACTATAAACTTAATATTCTGAAGGAAACGAAAGAAGAGGGATATTTCATCAAGTGTTTCTTCATATTAACTGTAGATGCATCTGTAAACGCTGCCAGAGTGTCAGCCAGAGTTGCCTCAGGCGGACACAATGTTGATGAAAAATCAATCAGAGCACGATATAGCAAATCTCTTGGCAACATTAAAGAACTTATGAAAATATGTGACATAATGCATGTTTACGATAATACTATCGAGCCTGTAAGGATCATACGAAAACACAAAGATGAAATTTCCATATATCCAAACGATTTGTGGAGCGAACAAATGATACTGAATTTACTTTGATTCTAAATGCAATCACGTCTTTTTTCTCTACTCTTTGCAATGAAAATTCGGCATACCCATATCAAAAATCGAAATGCCCGTAAATATTGACATACCCATAAAAAAGTGATATAAATTAGTCGTAAAAGCAGATAATAATGTCTGTATTTTATATCATTCTACGGAGGTGTTTCAATTATGATGGGAAGACTCAGAGCGATGCGTGAGCCGCTCAAATATGTACAGGGCAGAGATGCACTGCTTAAATTTCACAAAGAAATGGGTTATATGGGCAAGCGCTGGCTGTTTGTATGCTCAAACAGCGGTTACAAGGCCTGCCACGATAAAATAGAAAAGAGCTTTGAAGGGCTTGATGACTACAGACGTTACGAGGTATTCGGCGGAATATCCAGCAACGGCGAAATAAATAAGATGAAGGCTATCGTAGAGCAGGACAACATTGATACGGTAGTAGCTGTAGGCGGCGGCAGTGCCGTTGATACAGCAAAGGCTACCGCATACTACAGCGGAAAGCACATTGTAATCGTGCCTACAGTTGCGGCTACGGATGCTCCCTGCACTGGACTTTCCGTAATTTACAATGATGACCACAGCTTCGATAAATATCTGTTCTACCCCACAAATCCCGACGCTGTAATGGTCGATACGACCGTTATCGCAAATGCGCCAGTCAAGTTCCTTATCGCCGGTATGGGCGATGCGCTCGGCACATATTTCGAGGGTTGTGCTTCTATCCGCACCGAATCCGCAAGCCTTGAGGGTACGGGCATCACAAGAGCGGGTCAGGCACTTGCTCGTCTTTGCTATGACACGCTCCGTGAATACGGCAAGCAGGCTATCGAGGCTTGTAAGGTACACGCCGTTACTCCCGCACTTGAAAATATCGTTGAAGCTAACGTTTACCTTTCAGGTGTCGGCGCCGATAACGTAAACTGCGCCGCCGCTCATTCATTCTACAACGGCGTTACTTCTCTCGGCATAAAGCATGCAGATCATGGCTGCTGCGTTGCACTCGGCACACTTGTACAGCTTGTGCTTGAGGGTGCGCCTAAAGAGGAATTCAAGGAAGTGCAGGACTTCTGCCTTGAGGTCGGTCTTCCCGTAACGCTTGAAGAAATCGGTGTTACAACTCCTGAGCAGGTAAAGACTATTTCCGAGAACGCTTGTATCCCCGGCGAAACTATCCACAACCTCGCCGGCGATGTACAGCCCGTTGAACTGTATGACGCTATTATGCAGGCTGACGCTATGGGTAAGATTGCACTCGGCAAATAAGCATAACCGAATAACGAATAACAAAAATCACCAGCCCTTTAGCACTGTGCGAAAAGGGCCGGTGTTTTGTTTTGCTGAGTATACCGACAATGGCTTTAAGCCTTTCAAGGTTTTAATATCGGCATAAAACAAAACCGCATCAGAACGATGCGGTTTTAATGGCTGGGGTGGAAGGATTTGAAAACAACGTTTTGTGCTGTTCTGATAGTCACTGTTTATACCTTGCTGATACCGCATTGTTACTGGCTTTGATGTTGTTTTAATCACATTATCGCTCGATTGGCAAATTTCAAAAATTTCGTGTATTCGTGTAGAATTCGTGTAGAAATCCGCTTGCATTTACAAAAAAGATGTGGTATAATCATAAATGTAACCGGGTGGGTTTTGTCCATTTTTTAGTTTCATATTTGAATCCTGATTCTTTTGTGGGGAAAAGTCGTACAGTAATGTACGGCTTTTTTCTTTATATAAAAAACAAGACACACATTTCTGTGTGCCTTGCATTCAATCCAAACGTAGCCAATCTTTAAGGAGGTGATCCGGCTACGTTTTTATTATAGCTTATTATTCTTCGGAAGTCAACCATTTCGTTATCTGTTTTGATGTATAACCGAATTTTTTGATGATTTTCTTCCTCATTTCGTTAAACTTTTTCTTGTCGGTTTTGTACAACTCACGCATTAAAGGTTTAAGCACTTTTGTAATTGCCGACTTGATCGAGCTTTCAGCCTTTTCTTCTGCTTCGTCAGCAGTAAGCTCCCTGTTATCAGCTTCCGCCTGCATTATCAGCGATACAGCCTTTGCGGACACCATATCGTCATATGCTGTGTTGTAGTCAGACTCGTTGCCGTCCTGCAGAGCCTTGACCAAATCATCGGCTGTGTAGAGCGATTCAGTGTTGGTATCCTCGTTTAAGTCGCTTGCCGTAGATGTGTCCGCTTCGGTTTCGTAACTCTTAAGAGCCTCGTTTACTTCAGTGTCGCTCATATTGTCAACCGTCAGCTTGGATATGCCTGCTTCGATAAGCTGTGTACGGTTTTCCTGTGCCTTGCTGATTTTGTTTACTCTCGCATTTACACAAGCTGTCCAGAAATCCTTCGACAGAGCCGTTGTATCTGCAAGGTTTCTAACAATTTCTACAGCCGTTTTAACATCTCCGCTTATTCTTGCTTTAGCTGCCTTATCGACATCCTCGTTGAACATCTTGTTGCCCTTGCTGTCATCGATTATTTTCGACTTTAACCGCTGTTCGATTTCTTTCTGTGTCTTGCCGAGCCTGTCATATTCATTCTGCATTTCCGCTTCATCGTTTTTCATCACAGCGTTGTACAGAGCTTCGTATCTCTCCGTATCGGGCGTTGCCTGTGATGCTCTGAAGATAGGCTCTCCGAAGATGTAAATGATAGTGTCAACCTCTCTGAGAACGTTGTACACTGGAATGCCTGTAAGCTGTGAAAGATACCTTGTCAGCTTATAAACGTTCTGTAAACTGAGCGATGTATCAAGCTCCCCTTTCTGTGCCGATGCGACCATCTGTTGTCCGAATTTAATAAGTCCTGAGATAGCTGACATATCCATACGTTCAACGTCATAGCCGTCAAGCAACGTGAAAATATCCTTGACAAACGGAATAATGCTTACCGGGTTAAGCGTTGAGAGCAAATCGCCTGTAAATGATTCAAGCCATTTCTCAAGCCAATCATCATCTCCTGTATCACGGAATGCCATTACGATAGCTTTCGCCGCCGCCGCTAAAATGTTTGCCATTACGCAGGATGCGTATACTCGGATCAGTCTTTTTGTAGCGTTAGGCTTTTTGTTCTTTACATCAACGATAGCGTTTCTGAGCAGATTTGCTGACTTAAGAGGTTCTGCCATGAAAGACATATCCATCTTGACTAAGGCATTTTTGCTTCGCAATATCATAGGTCTGTGAAGAACGCTGTCAACCACCTGTGTCTGATCAACAACATCGTCAAACTTTTCCTTTGTAATGCTGTAAAATTCTTCCGAATTAACCTTTACTTCCGGGTGATACTTTTTTGTCCACAGCTTTGTAGCTTCCCATATTGCTCCCCATGTAACATCATCGGCAAGTCCGGCAGGCTTCATAGCCATTTCAACGATCTTATCCTTTGCAGTGCTTCTTCCTGTGATAATTTCGTCCATTGATTTGCTCATATTAGTTTCAAAAAAGCCTTGCGATTTCCACCATGCAATCTCTGAATGTGCCTGAGCTTCTTGTACCGACTTTTTGATGTGCGTAGCTGATATTGCTATTCCCTCTGCGATTAAATCGAGCGACAGTTCGGTGCAGGCTCTCGCAATTGCCGTAGGTTGCTGTACAACGACTGACAGGTTACCAGCTATAGCTGCCGCCTTTTGAGCAGACGTAAGTACACTTGATATTTCACCGCCGTAATTTCCCGTAGGCTTGTTGCGATTGATATCACGCACAAGCTCAATAAAATACTTGCTACCGTTCGTGCCGAATTTGTTAAGCATAGACTGCTTTACGCTTTCGCCTGTTTCACGATTGTTGTAATTGAACCAACGCATACTATCGGCAACAGCAACTGCATAGGCACTGTAGCTGCTCATTTCCTCAATGTGCTGTCTTGTAACGCTAAAAATATCTCCCACGTCAATGGAATTATTTGCGTTCTTGACAAGGCTTTTTGTCATACCGTAGTTAAGCACTGAATAAAGTCCGGTGTCCCCACCCGAATTCTGATCGTTTGTTCGTATCTTCGTGTCAGATGACTTTATTGGGAAGTAGTTTCTTTCTGTAAACTTTGCATAGCCATACATAGCCATGCTCACTTCATTGCCCCATTCTGCACAAGTGGTAGCCATAAACTGCTGTAGCCTATCGGCCATAGCTATTTCAGTACTGTTAAGATTTTTCAGTAGGCTCGAAAGCTCGTCAGGTGAAATCATCACAGGCTTTATTTGCCGCTTGCCTTTAAGATCTGTCGGTCTGATACCGCCTTTGTAGATGTGTTCGAGTGCTTGTTCACGTTTCGACAAACAATACAGCGACATAAGCTGTGCTCTTGACATTGCTATTTCGCCGTGCGATACGGTATAGGTTTTGTAATCGTCCACAAGGTGTTTTATTTGCTTGTCTGTATAGCCACTGTCTTTACGCACTTTTGCAAAATAATTTTGTGCTTCGTGCGTGTGCTTGATAAAAGAATTTAAACCCGAGCGGAACGCTTTATAAATCTCGAACGCCGAATTGCCCATGCCGTTATAATAGCTCCTTGCGTCAAGCATTTGAGAGTTGATATAAATATCAACCGCTCCGACAACCTGCGCCGCTTTGTTTTTGTTGAACGGATTTCTTGTTTTATCCGTTGCCATCTCTGCAATGGAACTCTCGGCAAGCTCGGTTATTCTCTGCTTGATGTTTGCAGAGAGAGCCTTGTCTGCAGTCTTAACTGCGTAGCGCAAAGCTTTAAGCGTGTCATGCAGAGCCCTAAGTTCTTCGACATTCATATCAGATACAGCTTTTGTCCCGTTCTGTGCATAGTTTTTGTAATATTCCTTCAGCTTTTCGATGTTTGAAGCAAGGTCGGGATCGAAATTGTACAGTTGCTCGGAGTTTGTGCCATCATCCTTACTGCCATACATCGAGTGATTAAGAATAAAATTCTCAAGCTCAGTAAGCTGATTGTTCAGTTTTTCAGCCGCTTTAGTCAGTTCTCCTGTTTTTGCTTCCTTGTTTTTTGATGCCTTGCTTACAAGGTCGATGCTTGCAAGTACGTTTGCCACCGATTCTTTGTATATTTCAGGAATGTGGTGTTCCTTGCTATTGGTCATCAAATCTCTATACAGCTTTTTGTATTCAACAGTTATCCTTGCTCTTAACTCGTTTTCTGCCGCTTTTTCTCGTTTGCTCTCCTGCTGTTCTTTGTAGTATTCACGCAGAGCCTTGAGCTTTTCATCACGGTCAGCTCTGACATCGTTCAGTTTCTTGTCTTTGGCTTCACGCAGATTTTTAATATCGTTATCGTACTTATCGTTTTTCTCCTTGCGTAACTTAGCTATAGCTTCGTTTTTCTCATCACGCAGAGCCTTGAGCTTGTCATCGTAAAATGCTTTTGCTTTCGCCCTTTCAGCCTTGCGTAATTCGGCTCTCGCTATACGGTTTTCGTTGATAACCTTCTGCAGCTTTGCTTCGTATTTGTCGGCAAACGTTTTAACTTCGGGAGTATCGAAGTAATCGTCAAATATCTGCCACGCTAACTCGCTTGCCGCTTCAGCAACAGAATCTCCGAAGGGATTTTCTATTCTCGGCTTTGTTGCTTCTATAAAGCTGACAAGCTGTTCAAGACATTCTCCCTCAGATACGTTTGTATCAAACTGTCCCGGTGCAAGCTCTGCAAGCTCCTGCACAAGCATATCTACTGTTTGACCGTGACTTTCTTTGTTGGTAGTCAATTTCATTCTGCCGAACATTGACTTGCGGAAGGTGTTGTAATCGCCGTACAGAGATTCTATCTCAGCTTTAGTTGCATCGTCAACGTAAATTCTCGCTGAACGAATAATGTCAAGCTCATCCTTGAATGTATCACGCATTTCAGTGTTCAGCGTTTCCGACTTGTTGACTATCTGTGCTGCAAGCTCAAACATTGCCTTGTTTGCTTCTTCGGCATTTGCATCTTCATTCGCAATGTACTCAAAAATCTGTTTGAGTTTTGCAGACACTTCTTCAACATTGGCTTTGCTCTTGTATTCTCTGATATATCTCTTGGCAAGTTTGCTTACTGCTTCGGCATCTACAGTGTGACCGCTTGTCAATTCCATCTCTTTTTTTAATGCTTCTATCTGTGTCTTGAGATCATTGTTTTCCTGCTTGAGCCTTTCATACTCAGCAGATGTCTGTTCGGAGACAGAAAACTTAACATCGTCAAGCGAATTAAGTTTCGCTGTTCTGTCTTCCTCGTTACCCTTTTCGTACTCAACAATCTGAATACCGTAGTCAGCAAGCTGTTTCTTTATATTCTCGTCCAGTGTTTCAGGAAGAACAGCATACTTAACCTCGTCAAAACGTATTGCTCTCTGCGGTTTCGCTTCGAAATATCCTGTTGGCATTTCCATAATGCTGTGAACAAGGTTTACAATATCATCTACAACCGTATCGGTTATATCGGGATAATACTCTTTGATGTAGCTTTTTATACCGGATTTGGTTTTTGAGTTTCTTACAGCATTAACAATGTTCTCTCCTGCGAAATCGCTGTCGCTTGGATCGATTGCCTTTGCAATTTCGGTTAACTGCTCAGAAAAGTTGCTTTTTATCTCCGAGTAAGTATCGTCATCCATTTTATACAGGCGTTTTGAGTCTGCTTTCATTTCATCGGCTGAGGCAAATTCTTTCTGTGCTACACCCCATATGCCTGTGATGCCGCCGAAATCAACCTCGCCGTTGCTCTTGTTGACCATAGATTTAACAACATTCTCAAGTGTTTCTTCGTAGTGATACGCATCGAAATTGCTGTTGTTGGCATCTAAGTCATCTTTCCCGTTTGGAACGCCTTGCTTCTCCTCGACACCTTCAAAAAGGTTTTTCACCCATTCTTCGTAAGCAGCTTTATCAATCTTGCTTGCTCCTGTGTCTGCTTTGTATGCCTGCTGTATTTTCTTATCGGTATACAGTTTTTTGAGCAGATTCTGCTCTCCTTTTGCTTCGTTCAATCTATCGGGGAGAGTATAAGTATATTCGAACAGCCCGTTTGTATCATCGCCTGTTTTGCTCTTGATTTCTTCGTACTTATCTTTAACTCTCTGTATGACTTTTTCGCTTACTTTATACTCGATTGCCGGATATGTCGGAGTCCACGCATCACCGCCGTAAACCTTATTTCTTTTATCAGTTTTCGGATCAATCGTTGATTTGTCAAAAACAAACGAACACTCGCCATAATTCCCATGGCCCACATCAGATTTTATAACCGCTATAGACGGCATCGGGAAACCGCCGAGCTTTAATGACTTGACGAGTTTATCTGTATAGATATTATGTACAGCTATTAGATTGCCTTTTTCTTCAACGGGTTCGGAGAGGGAGAATTTTGTGTCTGTATCTTTTAAATATTGCGAAACATTAAGACTATATACGCCGTTTTTGTATCTCAATGGTAAATCAAAATGTACCTCTCCGTCAAATACATCATTGACCTCTAAAACGGTTGACGGGATTTTCAATGTAATTACTGTATCGCCATAGTCGCTCGCATATCCGTTATCCTCTGAGCTAAAGAACAAAGCATCCTCTTTCGCTATCATTATTCCAGTTTTCCGTACCTTTTCAGCGGCATCTGCGTTTGTTCTGTGGTATACTGTCACATTACCATTTGTATCAACCTTTGCATTTTTGTCATAAATGCTCAATAATTCTAATAAATCTTCGTTTACTTTGATACCTTGTTTTATTTTGTATCCGTAAATATCATTAATATTTTTGACATATCTGTCGGTTTCGGGGAGAGAAAATTTAGTATTATTTTCCCTTTTTGTGCGTATACTGCTATTGACATCCGAATCACTTTGTGATATAGTGGTGTTAAAGATAGCTGTATTACTTGTCGTTTCGGACGTTTCCGTGAGGGCTTTGGCATTCGCCGCAGTAACAAGGCTATCTTTTTTTATACTCGAATACATCGTTTGCACGCCTAAATCGTGTTTCTTCTGAGAAACATAAGATACAACGGTTGTTTTTCCGTTAATTGTTTTGATAAATCGAATTATCGGTTTCCCATCATATTTTTTTCTGTCTAACTCAATGAAATCTGCTTCTTCAATAATTTTCGGAATAGCTAATATATCATCTTCAGTAATAGCTCGCTGTCCTCTAAGGTTTTCTTTTTTTTCATCTCCGTGCGAATTTAATAGTATTTTTCTGATTTCGTTCGAGCTGATAGTAATATTATAGTTTTCTGCATCCACTCCTGTCGCATTAAAAATTCTTTCAGCTAAATCGGTACTTATTGCACCAAAATACATTTTTTTCTTTACAGATAAATACTCACCATCCAGTGACTTTTGAATAAAGTTACGCAACTGATTTTCATTTTCGTAGACTATTATTTGCTTACTGTCCTTCCAGTTTTCTTTTTGATGCTCAGTATACTCTTTTAACGAATATTTCACACCGTTACTCTGTGTATCGGTGTTTTCTTTTGCGTTCGAGATCTCAGCATGATTATTAACCGCCGCTGTCAAGGCATCTCTCCACAGTTTTTCGATCTTTTCAAGTGCCTTTACATCTTCCGACAATTCTCTTGCTATTTGATGATTTACGTTTCTGCCTTTGAGATAGTCTTTGATAGAGCTGATTATATCGTGCAGAGTGTCAAGGAACTTGCGCACAAAGCCTTTATTTTCGCCTACAACAGCGTTGACGAACGACTTGTCGCTTAACAACTCGTTGATGAACTTCTCGTTTGTCAGCAGAGCTTCGGCGGCGTCTGCGGTCATCTCTTCGGTAAGCTCATACACATTATCTGTACCGTATGAATTTGCGTACTTTTCAAGATAATACTCTATCTTACCCGTCTTTGTCGCATATTCAATTACAGCGTCACGCAAAGCGTTATACTGTGTCGGTGCGTTAAGTTTTATGTAGTGGGTAACTTCGTGCAGAGTAGTAGCTACTACATCATCAGAGCCTATATCAAGAACGATTTCGCCCTTTGTGGAGTTAAACTCACCTATAGCCTTTCTGCCGTTAACTGTCTTTCCGTTTTTGACGTTCGTGCTGTCTACAAGCACAACGGTATAGCCTGTCACCTTTGATACGGTACGGGCAAGTATTCTGTGTTCTCTTGTAACAGTGCCGCCTGTCTTGTTTTTTACAGAGGTTTTGTCGTTGCGTGTTGCCTGTCTCTGCTGTGCTGATACCGTGTTTTCAATATCGGCTGTTGCCTGTTTTAAAGCAAATGCGTTGCCGCTTTTTGTAAGTGTTTTTGCTGTATCGATGCCTACGTTGTTTATCATAGTCGGAGCACTTTTTACGATATTATCATAGCTAAGCCCGGCTTTCGCTGCCGAGTTTACTCCTGCAAAACTTCTCGCATACTCACCAACAGAGATATTGCCTGTGTATCCACCGATAAACGCCGATGCGGTTTTCTCATCGTATTCAGAAGCATACGAAAGTAGAGCAGTAGTAACTTCATCCGTGTTAAGACTCTGTGCCTCCTGCGTTGTGCCGTTTGACAGATTTACATACACTTCGCCGTTTTCAACGTGATCTATGCCTGTTATCTTAACAGACTCATCGCCTACCTGTGCTGTGAATGTAGGTGTGCCTGAGAGATCGTTTGCGTACTTGTTCTGTTCTTCTGCTATGTAGTTTCTTCCGGCTTCAGCTCTCTGAGCATTACCGAGAACAACATCAGCAATAGCGTTGCCTGTACTTGTGCCTGTTATATTCTCAAACTGTGCCTGCTCCGATAGTGTAACAAAATCTTCCCACGAGGAATTCGTCATATCCAAGCCTGTGGTTTCACTGAGCATATTAACAACGTTCTCATTGCGTGAGATAATCTTAGCTTCTTCCTCTGTTATTACTTTACCGTCATACAGCTTCCTGAGAATAGGAGCAACCTCTGTGGCTGTTTTTGTATCGCCTGTCGCTATAAGTGCAAGGCTGGCAACATTGCCTTCTGACACAGAACTGAGCGTATCGACCATAGAATCGTACTGCTTGACAAGCTGTCTGTTGCTTATGCCTTTGAGTTTCGCAAGAGTCTGCTTCTCGTCCATTTCAGCACTGAACGTTTTGCTTATCTCGCTGTTCTTAAAGTCGGAATCGGGAAGTGCTTTAAGCATTTCGGTATACTTGCCACTCTGTATAAGCTCTCTCATACTGTCTGACTTATACATATTGTTTGCTACAGTGTAGCTTGCAACGTTTATAGCTTTACCGACAGAGCCACCAAAAGCACCGCCTACAGCACCACCGAATGCTTCTTGATACATTCTTATCGGATTGATAATGCCGCTACCGTCATCGGCTGTTGAGAATAACTCTGTTTCGGGAGCATATGTCAGCTTCTTAACAAGCTCTGATATAATGCCCTGCTTCAATTCTTCGGTCGCTTCTTCGCCTGTGCTTTTCGCAAAATCTCTGAGCCATCCCTTAACGCCTGTTCCTGCTAAGTCTTTAAACTTTTCGACACCGCCTCCGACTTCGATATAAGCATTCGGTAAGCCTGTTGCAAGCATAGCAATTGTAGCTTCCTCGTTTGATGCTCCTGCAGATATAGCATCGTTGTATGCACTGCCTCCTTCTCTCGCAAACGATGTCCAGAAGTTGAGGTCTTTTGTCATTCCTTTAGCCATACTTGACATCATCTGCGTAGCTTTCTGTGTTTTCGTAAGTCCTACTGTTGACTGTAAACCTTTCTGTGCGAGAGATGTTCCACCAGTGAGTGCCGCCATTCCCATACTTACGCCTGCATCGGCAAGAGAGTTAAGCGTAATTGAGATAACATTGCTTGCGATGTTGCTAAATTCTTCGTTATTAGTTGCGTTGTAGATGTCTGTTGTAAGCCCTTGTTTTGTATAATTGCTATAACGCTGTCTGCGTTCTGCTTCGTTGTGAATGTAATTATTAAAATCATGAATGTTTTTTGAAAGCGTTCCCTGTTCATTAGGATTTCTGCCGAGAACAGAATCAGCAACGCCGCTGACCGATTCTGCTACCCCATATGCACCGCTACCGATGCTGTAGAGAACATCAGTTATAGCATTGCCAACCTGTTCAGCCGTTTTACCGAACCAGTTTTTATTCTCATAGTCCTTCTGATGCTGTTCGTATTCGGCATACTGTTTACGGAAATCTTCGTTCTGCATATTCTTAGCAAATTCCTGTACAGACTCCGCTTTCTTCATATCCGACTCAATCCGCTTGTATTCGTCTGTATCTTCGACTTTCACAGACGGATTCATATTGAGCGCTTTCATTGTCAGCAGTTTGTTTTTTGCTTCAGCTACGTTGTAGTTAAGCAATCTCTGCTGTTCCTTTGCCTGTGACATATTATCAGCATAAGCGTTGTATTCGTTCTCGTCTTTAAACTGAGAAGAAAAAGCGTTGATGCTGTTATCGACTTTCTTCGCTGCTTCGCTCTTTGCTTGTGCATAACTGTACGCAGGCTTGCTCTTTTCGTTCAGCCTTGCGTACTGTTCGGCATACTTCTTGTTCTCGTTGTTGAACACCTCGTTGTAGTGCTTCTGTGCCTTTTCACGCATCTGCGGAGAAACGTATGTGTTGATACCGTCACCAATCAGATTTGCTGATTCGTTTTCGGGAGTCATTACAGTATAGTTGTTCGCACTCGGCTTGTTCGCCATCTGCTCATATGAATTTCTGTAGTTTTCAACGCCCTTGTAGTATTCCTGTGCTTTCTTCGGTAAATAGCTATTCTGATAGTGCTGCTTTGCCATTTCGAAAGCGGCATCGTTTTTATTGTAGCTTGTGTTACTGCGGTCAAGTTTGGACGAATCAATATCGCCCATTATATTCTGCGTTTTCTTGCGTTCTTCGTGTTTCGCAATGTTTGCCCTTATACGCTTGAGTCTTTCTTCGTCCATCCTCAAAACCTCCGTTTATTTCTTGCTGTTTGCTTTCTTTGCCTTCTTGTTATCATCCAACCACTGCTGACGGGATGTAGACCAGTTGTTTGAATCGGATAACAGGCTCTTATAATCACCGTATCGTTTGTTATCTTCAGCAATTGCGTTTGCGTTTGACTGTATTCCTGCCGAGCCTATCGTTCCCCAAGAATTAACGCCTTTGAGCGTTGAGCTGTCTATCAGCTCAGGATGCAGCGAATAAATCAAATCTGTCAGAGAGCCTTCGCCGATTGATGCTTCGTCTGCCCATTCCCAAAAGCCGTCCTTATCACCGTATGACTGAAATAAGGCTTCCGCAACTTCTGACGGATTATCTTTAACGTTGAAATAATCATCATAGTCGGTAAGAAACTTGTACGCTTTGTCGGGATCAAAGTATGTATCATCTTCAGATTCTTTCTGTGCTGATCCGATTGCCTTTGAGATGTTCATAGCATAATTTTTGTTCCACTGATCATCGCTCACAGCGTCCCTCTGTTTCTGATAATCAAACTGCTTCTGCCACTGATCATCGCCCACGTTGTCACGGTACTGGTTATAGTTAAACGTTTTCTGCCACTGGGCATCGCTTACACTATCACGTTCCTTCTGATAGTTAAAGTTTCTGTCATCCTTCGCATCTCCGACATCATCTCTATACTTTCCGTAATCGAAATTGCGTTCATTGTTATACGCATTGTAATAGAAATCTCTGTCATTGAAATAATCGCTCATCTTATCACGGTATCTGCTGTAGTCTGTAGAGTCAAGGTTTGTCAGCAGATTATTCTGATTGTAAAGGTCATTTGTTTCGTCACGGTAACGATCATATGCTCTCTGCTCAAGCTCAGGTATCTTATCGTTAAGCTGTTGCATATAGCTGTTGTATGCCTGCTGTCCTGCTGTTGTAGCGTAGCTGTTGCCGTAACCGCCTGTCAGCAGAGCCGCATTACCCATTGTGTCCTGCATAGCTGTCTGACCGTTGCGTGTGTACATATCCTTGTACTGATTGTACAGTGTGTCCTTGTTTGCATCGTAGCTGAACTGCTTACGATTGAGAATGTTGTTAAGGTTATCGTTTATCAGGTTATCATACTTGCCTGTGTATGCGGACGGTTTTTCGCTGTTGTGTACGGTGTATGCCTGCTTTGCTGTGTTGACCGCATTGGAAGGTTTGTAACCTGTGCTGTTGCTGTTGGTGGTCGAACTGCTGTTAGCGTTGAATCTATCGGGAGCTTTTTCGTAAATGCTCGATGTTCTCTCTTTCTTTACTGTTGCCATAGTTATCCCTCCTAATATTTAAGCTCTGCTGTGGCAGGCATATGCTCTCTGTTGTAGTGTGTAGCGTAGCTGTTGTACAGAGCCGCAAACGTTGCTGTGTCATTGTTGTAACGTTCGTACTCTGCATTGTAATAATCGATCTTAACGCATAAATACTGCATATAGATTTCGTCATATGGAGCAGGAACAAACAGCTTATCGTCTGCAAATGTTTCTGAATCCATATCCGTAAATTCGATATCCGTTGTATCGTGTGTTTTGTATATCTCGTTATATACTGTCTGTTCAAGCTGACGAATCCATTCCGTTTTTGTCGCTTTCGGGATCTGATTCGGACGTAACGTGTCAGCTTTTGTAATTGCTTCGTTTGCTGTCATTGTTCCTCCTGTAAACAAAATAAGCGGCGGCGAATTACCGCCACCGCCGTTTTGCGACTTGCTTATATGCTCTGAGAACGTGATACCACGTCTGATATAAACGCTTCTGCCTTCTGCTTCTGTGCTTCGCTACGTTCAATTACCTCCGCAACCATGCGAGGAACTGAAACGGTAACACCACGTTCAACGAGATACGTTCTGCCGTTTACTCCTACAAAGACCGGGTCTTTGTAGTTTTTTGCATCCTTAAAGAGCTTGATGTCAACCATTTCTTCAGGATCGTATTCAGGCACAACGTTCTTTATCTCAGATGTTGTTGTTTTTGTTGCCATACTGGATTACCTCCGTTTAGTTTGCCTCAACCTTGTTTGAGTATCTCTTTACGCAAGATTCGATTCTTACCATATACTCATCTGACAGGATTTCCGCTGTCTTTGTTGCCTTCCAACCTACGCTTGAACGCTGATTGAGAGGATCATCGCCGTAGCCAAGCTGCTTGATGATATGCTCAAGACCGCCGCCTGTTACATCGGTTACTGCATAAGCATGTGAACCGATAACAAGCGTTGAGAATATAGCTGTGTAGTGCTTCTCATAGTATGTGTCAGCCGTTACCGCACTGCCCGGTGTTACAGACGAAGCGGCAGAGTATGTTTCACCCGACTTGGTGTAATATGTCTTGCCTGCTACAAACTTTGTGTCCTTTGTAAGTGCGTAGAATTCGGGGCAACCATCTTCAGCAAATATCTTTGCTTCTGTTGATTCAACGAATCTTACACCGCCGATTGTACCGATTTCGCCCTGATAGATGTTTTCAGGATTCTTGTACTGGTGGATAGACACCCAATCGTCCGATCTCATAAGAGCATACGATACAAACGGATGAATGATAGCAACAAATTCGCCACCGCTGATGCCGTCAGCATTCATACTCTTAAGCTGTGCTACCGCTCTGAAGATGGTGTCAACTGTCAGCTCTGAGTCAAGAGTTAACGCTTTTCTTGAAAGCACTTCGCTACCATCTGCCTTATCAGCATAGATAACGTTTGTGCCTGCATTTACAATCTCTCTTGTGATTGTGTCAAGCGTTCTGCCCGACTGACTACCGAGTAACTTTGTAGACTGTACAACGTTGTTGTCGATAGTAGTAAGCTGAAGCATATCAGACAGCTTGATGTAATCACCGAACTGATTGATTGTTGCTTCCTTTGTGCTTACGGATAAACTGTTACCCGTAGGAGTAACACCTTCGGTAAGAGGAGTAAGTGCTTTGGGAAGTGCCGCATACTTACGGAACTCTATGGTCTTACCGTTGTTCTTGGGGATAGGATACTTATCGCCGAACTGATCGTGTACCAGTTTAGGCTCGGCATTGTCTATGAGGGTATCCTCATAGAAAGTTTTCATCTCTGCTGACAGAGATTCCTGTGTAGTTACCTGTGTATCGAACATACGCAGGTTAAGTAAAAATCTGTGCATATGTGTACCTCTTTCTTTCCGTCAAGAAGAAGTTACAGCGTGATTTTTTCGCCTCTTGCAACACGCTTGGCAATTTCCTCTCTATCTGCTTTTGTCCACTTGTGAGGATCAGCCTTAAACGTAAAGCCTGCCTGTGAACTTCCTGCACTCTCGTCAGGTCTTAAGCCTTTAGAGCGGATATTGTTTACCGTCTGCTGCTGCACTGCCTGTGCAGTACGCTGTGTCGCTGTGCTAATCGCACTCTGAACGATTTCGTCCTGATGTATAACCTGATATGCGGTCTTGACATCTATGCCTCTTGTCAGAAGCCCGAAGAAGTCCTTGTTCTGCATCTCAGTGTTAAGGTCGAGATTCGGATATTCGTTCCTTGCGAAATCAGCCTGCATGCTCCACTCGGCATACTTGGCATCAAACTCTTTCCGTCTGTCTTCTTCCTGTCTGATAGCCTGAAGCTGTGCATTTTCCGCTTCAAGCTGTTTCATCTTCTTGTACTGCTCAACGGACATTCCTGCTTCATCAGCCGCCGTTTCGTAATACGATTCGTCTTCAGCAACAGCCTTAAGTATTCCATCGGTATCTGTCGGGTCAATTCCGTACTTCATAGCTACAGCATTCATAACTGATTGCATCTTGCCATTTGATTTCTTCAGCTCCGAATGGTCTTTGAATCTGCGTTTTACCGCATTCTCAATTTCCTTGTTGATGAAATCCTTGCCTTCGCCATTGCGATACTCATTGTACCTTGACTGTGCATCATCCTGTGTATCGGACGATGTGTTCTCAGCTACCGTAGGCTGTTTTCCGTAAACAACCTTGCTTAAGTCCTTGCTGTTGTTTGCACCGGAGGAAGTGCCTTCGTTCGCTCCTGATGTTGCTGTGCCTGTGCCATCTCCTGTTCCTGAAGAAGCACCGCCTGCACCGTCAAACATCTTTAAATTCAATTTGAAAATCATCGGTTTTCACCTTTCTGCAGTCTGTTCCTGCGAGTCATTACTGTAAGTATAGCATAACAAAAATTATGCTGTGCGTTTTGCAATTCATTTTTGCGATATTTTTACAATATCAGGATAGCTGTCCGATATCAGCGAGAAGCCACTCAGAATGGCTTCTACGCCGTTTTTGATATCGTCATAGTCAGTTATATAGCTTGCAGAGAAAAAGCCGTCCTTGAGCATTATATCGCCTATCTGAGCCTTGTCTGTGTTATTGTACAGATAATAAGCGATTGTCTGAGCGATTGTACTTACTGCCGCACAGACTAAATTGCCGTCAGCTCCGTGAGCTTCGTGTGCGTGACCGTCACAGATTATCTCGTGACCGTTCTTGTTGCGTTTGATTGTTATCTTTGTCATTTCGCCCTCACTGGCTGATATTTGTTACATTCTGTGCCTTTTCTCTTGCCTTGTTGACTATGCTGTTTTCTGCGGCATCGTCAAAAATCTTCGCAAGCTGTGAGCTATCGCCGCCTGTCTGCTGTACTTGTCCACTCGGCATCGGCTGTCCTGCTCCCTGTACCGTGCCTGCCTGCTGTGGCATCTGCCCGGTTATGATAGCCTGTAACTGTGCCACCTGTTGCTGTAACTGCATTATCTGCTGATACATAGTGCCGTTCTGCTGTACTCGCTGTACAACCTCCTGCTTACCGTCAAAATCCATCATATCAAGGCAAGCAAGCACTTGGTCGGTAAGCTGAGGATTAAAGAAGCCCATACCAAACAATTCTTTTGCAAACTCGTTCTGTGCCGCCTTTGAGAACGGAGAACGTCTGCTTGCCTTGCAGACAATGTCGAAAATAGGCGTTCTTTCGCCGAGATCGAAACCGCCCACACTGCCTGCCGATTGTGGTATTAATCCGCTGTTGTCAAACTGTACGAACTGCTGTGAGCCGTCCTTGCCTGTGATGCGGAAATATCTCTGCGTATCGTAAAACTGCCGCATAAGCTCTATTGCAAAATAACACACTTTGGTATATGCGTTGTATGTGCTTTTCAGCATATCTCTTGACAGCTTGCTTCCTGCCTCCTGCAGTGCCGCAATAGCAGATGCCGCTGTGATGCCGTTTGTTGTGCCACCTTGCGAGAAATCTCTGTTTCCGCTTGTTTCCTTCAACTCGTCTATCTTAAGCTGAAGTACGTTCATAACCGCACTGTCAAGCGGCTCAACCTTTATCTCCCTTATATCCTCATCGGTCAGATTGCCTTGAACGTGTACAAAACGTTTTCTCTGATTGGCAAATTCGCCTTCGTTGACATTGCCGTTCATCTTGACAAAATACCGCTTGTTCGTCATCTTGACCGTATGCTCAAGCACTACCTGATTCAGCTTGTCAATGTACATCTGACAATCCTTCATAATGTCGATGTAGCCAAAGCCACACGGAGAGCCTTCTACACGAAACATTGTGTCGATTACAAACGGATACTCCCCGTGATCATAGAAACCTCTGTCGGCATATTCGGGATCATTCTCGCTTGCGTACAGTACAGCATCTCCGCAGAATTTGCAGTAGTGCAGTTTGCACTTAGTCCCATCCCAAACCTTGTAGTACCAATCGACAACCGTTGACTTATCGCTTGTATCTACGTTGTCATCGTACTTGTACTTGCTTATAGCAATCGAATCACCGCCCAATTTATTCGCAAATTCGGGATATCTCTGCTTGAGAGCCTCTGTATCCTCAAGCGATAGATAAAACAGATTCGGGGATTTCTGTATGTCTGATACGCCAGACTCCCAGTACAGATTAAGCAAGTTAATGTTACAGATGTCAATATCACCTATGCCGTTGTCTTTTCTGCTGTTCCATAAGACAGCCTGACACATAGAGCCGCCTTTGAGTTTCTGCCACCATCCGTCCGAGTATGTCTGCTCGTAATCGTTATGCTCAAGCACAACAGGCAGTACATCGGATAGCGTTTGTGCTGTCTGCTCATCGCTTAACTCTCTCGGCAGTATGGTAGGCTCAGGGTAATTATCCATAGCATCTGCGTGTTTATTCGCAAGTGAGTTAAACAGCCAAGCGGACACAGGACGAGGTCTGAGAGGATCGGATTCTACAGCAGATGCAGAGTCCGACAGCTCCCCCCAATGTCGCATCTTCCACCACTGCTCATTGGATATGATACGCTTTTCAAGGCAAGCCTTGCCTTGCTTGTATCTGTTGAGTATCTCCTGTGCTTCGTGTATTTCCTTTGTGCCGATCTTCTTGCCGTCATCGTTCGGCACTCTGCCATCTGCGGTTTCAACGGGCTGTGTGCCATCTTCGTTTGCGTTTTCTGTCACAGACTCGGCAAGCTGTCCTTTTTTCTTTGCTCGGAACTTTGTGATTTCTTCTTCAAGATTCATTTTCTGTCCTTTCTCCTTGCTGTGCAAGAATCATATGTGCTTCTTCGCTGTCATCAGGCACTACTATTGCACCTTTCAGTTTCTCATCCTCTGTTTCGACACCGCCAAGAACAAACGTTTCATCTTCAAATATCTGCATATATGCTCCTTTCGCTATCTGCTGTTTGTGTATCTGATCACAAATGACAAAGCCGTTGTGCCTGTCATAGACATTGTGATTGTGCCGTTAGCAAGAGTTACGCTCTCTGACGAGCCATTGCTTATAGTCAACATTACACGTTCTATGCTTGCGGTCGGCGATAATGCAAACACTTTACGATTACGCACAGGATTTGTGGCGTTATCGTAATATGCCTCGATTTCTACCACACCAAAACCTTCTCCGTATGTTGCATACGCAAACGTTTTTGGACTGTCCTCTGTTACACTGCCGTATACGACAACATCTGTATCGCATTTCCATGCTGACCACGCCCCGTCATTGCACCATCTTGTATAAGTCCGTTTTCGTGCTACGGAAGTATAGCGTTGTATGGTATTAAAATGCTCTGTGTTGATATTTCGGATATTGTCGACCGACAATTCAAACGGTTCATTGGCAGATATCGGACGGTTCTCAATATTCTGTGCAGATAGTGATGTACAAAAATACCGTCTGCTTTTGCCCTTGTCTGATGCCGTGTTCATCGTAATATCGTTTAAATCAATAGTCTGCCCGGATATTTCTGTAGCTTTGAGATAATCCTTGCTGTCAAGCTCATAAGGTGTCACCGCTCCGACTTCTTCCGCTGTATACACAGGCTTGCTTTCAGCTTTTGCCCACGCAGGCACTGTCGGATCGGTTTCTTCCGTCAGATATGCAGGCATATCTGTGATGTCAGATACCGTGTGCGTGTGTCCTGTATCTGCCTTACCGTCAAGTGCTGCCTGTGTTGCTGTAGATATCGGCTTGTCAGCATCTGCTGTGTTATTCACGTTGCCAAGCCCTATCTCGTTTGCTGTGTATGTCGGCTTTTCCGATTGCTTTGCCCATTCGAATATGTCGGTCGATTTGAGATAGGCTGATAAATCAACGGATATCGTACCGTCAGCCGTAACTGATACGTTATCACCTATCATCACACCGCCGAGCGTGTCTTTTGTTGCTTTGGGTAAGATATATACGCTACCGCCCTCGATGCCACCATCTGCAGTCAGCTTTCCTGCTATATGAAGATTGCCCGATTGGTCAAGTGACAAGGCATCACTTTTCCTCTCACTGTCATATCCGTTTCCTACCGCAAGCAAGACATCTACACCGTCTGTTGTCCAGTTATCTCCGAAGCGTGCCACTCCGTGTATAGCTATGCCAAGCCCGCCGTGCTTTGCACTTGCTTCAAAAGAACCCTCGATCCACAGCATACCGTTCTCGTCAAGCGTTAAAGCATCGCTTTCGCTCCCCTCTTGCCAACCGCCGTTTCCTATTACAAACAACGTATTCTGCGTTTTATTTCGCCTGCCGAGTGCTGTTCCGCTTGTCCAAGATGACTTGGCACCGTAGCCGTGTGCAAACGAATACTCGCTTAAAGCCTCGCTATACATACCTCCTGCGTGAGAATTACTGCCTATTGCTTTGCAATTTTCTCCTTCAGCGTGGGTATACATTCCGTCCGCAACCGTATTCTTACCCTCCGCATGAGAGAGCCAGCCGCTTGCTGTGGTGTTTTCTCCCTCAGCGTGCGAGGTGTAGCCCGTAGCCTGCGTATTTCTGCCTTCCGCATGGGCATTTTGTGAAGCCACAGTGCCTTCTCCCTCTGCGTGTGCAGACGGTGCGTTTGCCGTAGTTTTATATCCTTCGGCATGAGCATACGGTGCTGTCGCTGAAGTCTTACTGCCTTCTGCGTGTGAAAAATACGACTGAGCAATATTCTCGCTGTAATCGTTGAATATCTCGCAGTTCTTATCGGCATTTGTGAACTGTCCTACATCACTTCCCGACTCGGATGTTGCTTGGTAAATCATATTTACTGTCTGCTCGTCATCGGCACTGGTATCGTTGTACTCCTCGATGATGCTTGCAAACGCAAACTTCGTGCGTTCCGTAAGTGTTGACACATACTGCTCAAGGTCTGCGATACGCTGTGATTCACTTGCTGACTTGTTCGGAGCAAAGCTGATGTTAATGTTTTCCGCCAATGTCGCTCGCCTCCTCAGTGTCAATAAACAAGCCGTAAAGCGTTAAATACGGCTGTGCCGTTGCATCAAGACCCGTTGTCAGCTTGCCACTTATCTTGATGCGTAACCGCTGACACCGCATCGGTATAGTCGGTATTAGTGTAACAACGTTGTTATTGGCTTCTTCGGCTGTTCCGTCATAGCTGTATACCGTCTGCCAATCGCCTCCGTCATACTGTACGGATACGGTAAACTGCACAGAGGATACACCTTGCTGATGCCACTCCTCAACCGACATTGTTAGCTTCTTGATGACTGTATGCATAGCCTTGCGTGAGTAACTGCTTGTCGATGTCAACTCGCCCCTGCACAACTCGCCTGTAATGGCTTCAAAGGCTGTTTCCGCCATTCTTCCCGACATTCCCACGTCCGTTGTCAGCATCACCTTTTGCATAGCTTTGTTGCTGTCTTTTGTTATGGCGTACAAGCTACCGCTAAAGTTATGCATAGATATCACGTTAGGCAGTGTGCGAGTGTACCATACGCTGTGCAGCTTGTCATAGTAAAACACCGTCCCGTCCGACATTGCCATAACAATATAACGGTCATCTGCCGCACCACAGGCTGTCCTGCTGTCCCGGTCTACGCATAGCTTACCATCAAATCTTGATGAGGCAGAGCCGTTAAACATAAATATGCCTTCGGGAGCTTTGTAGTACAGCAATCCCTCGCTGATGCAGAGCGAGTTTGCGCTGCCTTTTTGCACTCCTCTGACCGTGTATGTGGTAATCGTAAAGTTTGATGCTTTTGTGCCGTAAACGCTGTGTACGCAATCCTCTTTAAAAAATAAAACACAGCCGTTAAACACGCAAGCTCCCGTAAAATCGCCGTCTGTACCTACCGTTGCCGCCCAAGAGTCAGTGCTGATGCCGTTGTACTCTCCCCACTGGAACGGATCTCCGAGCTTCGAACAATATATCTCATGATTTTTTGATGAGCATCCCCACAGGCGATTGTTATATTCTATAACGTAGTCCATGTCAGGAATTGCACTTCTGGTCAACGTAACATTTTGATATACCTTTTCGCTTGTACTGCCGTCAGATTGTTCGTCTGCCATGTAGAAGTACGATGTACTTAGCTTTGAAACATCAAACTCCACACGAAAGTACAATTTTCCTGAATTATTAAATATACATGTACCCTTAACTCTGATGTCTCTCGTTTGACGATTGCCATCAGTGTCAGTCCATATCAAATGCATGGAATCGCCACGATGTAAACGTGATATTTTTTTTGATTGTGTCATATCATCACCGTATGGCGTTACCATATACCAACGTTTGTAAATTGCTACGGTCGGCTTTGTTATATTGCTGTTTTTTTCTGTGACCGTGCCAACGATATCGTTTTCAACGTCGCCACTATCGACTTCTATCGGAGACGAAGCAATATTTACACGCTTCCAGTCAGGCAGTATCACGATATATGCACCGATGCTGACAAGCGTTTTATCGCCTGCCGACAAGCCCGGTATCGCTGTAAGTGTGCCTTTGCCGTCAAGGTATATGCCCTCTGCCGTTGTGTATACAAGTATGCCGTTACGGTATGTGTACCCGGTAATCTCGCTTGATGACACTATGTCACTGTATGTATACGGCAGACAAGTCCGCAGTGCAGGATATGCTGTAAGGTCAAATCCGCTTAATGTGTCCCACTCTCCGAGCGGCGTTCCGTTTGCTCTGTTGATACCTCCGAACGTAGTCGCAGAGCGGATTCGTGAGCTTGGTGTGTCACGGATATAAGTGCTTTCCATAGGTTTTCAACTCCCTTCAAATTGCGGTTAAATGTTATAAAAGCTGTAGTTTTTGTGTACTCGCTGATCAAGCGGATCATCGCCTCTCGGTACGCTTGCAGACACGGTCGGAGCGGCTATCGGATGATCCATCAGGACATATCTGCACTCGTCATAGATATGATCCTCCTGTGTGGTGTCGATATCCTCAACGTGTACATCATCATAGACCAAAGCAGGAATGGTTCTCAGAAATCCCTTGCAACTGCTAAAGCAGTAAAACTTAGGCAATCCGTCAGCATTAAACGCAAGCCTGTAGTGATACTGCATCTTGCCTGCAATCCTTGCGTTATCGCCCGGTGACCACAACACGAAGTTTGGTGCTTTTGACATGATATCTGCCACGCTCTCGCCTCTGCTCCTGTCAAAGATAGACGGGTCAGCAATCCCTGTGATAGTCCTGCCTCGCAAATTCTCGTCCTCGCTCTCGATACGCCGTATCTCCGATGCTATCTCTGCAGGATTGAGCTTTAAGCCTGTGTTGGCTACATCAGTACAGCCGTAGTACTCCCTGATGCGATAGACCGTGTCGCTCTCGTCAATCGCATACCAACCGACCGAAAACGGCTTTGCATAGCCAAAGTCAAAGCCTCTGACTATTACCCAGTGCTGTGGTATCTTAAACGGCGATATGACATGTGTCCACTGTCTGTCGACATAGTGTGTCGGATTGTCCTGCCACTCGGCGAACACTTGTCCCGAAAAGCTATCCCAATTGCCGTATAGCAAGGCATCTCGCTCCGCTTGTGGCAACATTGCAAGCGATGCAAGGTATGCAGGATCGTTTGCAAGTAGCTTTTTGTTGTCAAAGACACTTGCAGGAACAAAGATCCTGCTACGCTGATAAGTATGTGCTTGTCCTGCCGTATCCGTGACCGTGTATGTGTCGATAATTGGAGTCATCGGCTTTGCCACCGTTATAAAGCGTTGCTTGACCCATCCGTGACCGACTCCGCCCGGATTGGCTGTCGCTCGCATATATACCCTCGTCCCCGATCCGCTCGGACGGTTACGGGAGAACATATAGCTATACTCATCCCATGTAAAATGCGTTAACTCATCAAATCCTATGAAATCGTACTGCTGACCTTGATACTTAGTGCGATCCTGCACTCTTTGCATCGCCCCAAAGTAGATCCTCGCCCCCGAAGGAAACTGCCAAACGTGCTTTGATGCGTTGTATACTGCGGTCGGAAAGGCTTGCTTATATATAGCTGTCGATCTGCTCTCAAGCTCTGCAAGCTGAGGAAAGGTCTTACGCAGTATCAGTGCCTTATAGTGCGGTATATGTACTTGCCGCAGAGCCTCTGCAAGCAGTGCATCCGACTTGCCACCGCCTGCAGCACCGCCGTATAGTGCCTCGTACTCAGGACGGCTTAAAAAGACCGCTTGCTTGGGCTGTGGCGTCCATATCGTGTTACTGCTCATCGTCATCACCACAAGATGTAGTATGCTCAGGTGGTGGAGCTATCGTCTTTATAGCATCCGCTACTACCTCTGGTAGCACTACTACGCCGCCGCTCTGAGTATCGCTCTCAGCTTCTTTCCGCCGATCTCGCCACAAGTCAGGACGGCGGTTCTTGAGCCAAAAGATTTGGGCTGTAGTGTCGGGCGGTACTTCCTTCTCAACCGCAGAAACAGGCACAAGATTGCCATCGCTGTCCGCTTTATAGGACACTTCCTTTGTCTTATATCCCGTTGCCTTACGAAATAAAGCATTCTCAACTATAGTATCAGCAAGGTCTTTGCTGTTTTTAAGACAGGCGTTTATGGTGGGGTATCGCCGCTTCCAGTCCCTCAGAGTCCGCTCTGTTATGCCGATGTTATGCGATATATCCGCATCCGTCAAGCCCCTTCTCGCCCATCCTGCGATGATTTCTAAGCCCTCATCGGTCATCCAGTAGTCATACTTCAATTTCTCGCCCCCTTAGATGTTCGTGCGTGCGTTATATATAACCATTTTCGTGAGATCACGAAAATGGTCAGATATTCGTGTGCGTTTATATATATATTATACAAAACCGCCCGATCATCTGTGGCGATTTGACTGCATTGTGCAGTTTGCACAAGTTTTGCAGATTTTTTTGTGCAGTCTACAAAAACGCTGAAATGTCGCCAATTTGGTGTTGACAACATTCGCCACTTGTGATATAATTATAATCAATGAGGGAGAGAACGATACCCCCTCAAAAAACAGGAGGATAAAACATATGAAAGTAATCAAGACATACGATGAATTCAACCCCAGGAGATACAGTGCTCCGTGGATTGCTAAAGTTAATGCCGAGGGTAAGATTGATTTTTCTGTTAGAATCGGCGGTTACACGGGAGATCCTCGTAAAGGAGAAGCAGGTCAGTTATATGTAACTGACCCAAAAGAGAATACAATATATGCTTTTGGTCAAAAGGATTACAGAGGTAATAACAGCGAGTATGAATACGTTCAGTTCGAAGATGGCGAGTTTATCCCGATTAAAAAAACAGAACTCGTCGAAGCTTTAAACAGTTGAAAGGCAAAGCTAATCGGTCACATCCCTCTGCAACAGGGCAGAGGGAGAAAGGAAAGGACAAAACAATGACACTTGAAGAAATCAACACTCCCGAAAAGGAAAAGGAAGTCGCACATAGACTTTGCGAAGCATATTGTCTGTATGAAAAGGTTTTAAAACCTTACCGCAGCCCTATCTGCCTGTTAAACGATAACAGCGAGATACATCCGTTTAGGACAATAAAGTTACTCAACGATTGGGCAAACATATATATGACGGATGCTTTGAGAGCAAAAGTAGCAGAGCTGTTAGACGGCATACCCGATAACGTTGACGCACTGTTTTACACGGCAAACAGCCTTGCAAGATACGAGTATGGATGCATGATGCCCTGGTATCTTTGTCGCCCGGAATATGAACTAAAAAGTTATGAAAGCGAGTACAAAAGCAAATGACACTTAAAGACGCACGAAAAGAAAAGGGATACACGCTTGAGCAGTTAGCACAAGTGTGCGGAACCAACAAGGGACATTTAAGCAGGATCGAGAACGGAACAAGGAATCCGTCAGACAACCTCATAGATAAGTTAACCGCCGTTCTCGGCAGCTTTGATATTGCCGAGAGAGCCAAGTTTACAAGAGCGGACATGTTTGAGAGCATCGGTCAGGTTTACGGTTTTGTGTCGGCAAAAATACCGAGCATTGCCGATCCTGCCAAACTTGCATACGCTGTTGAGCATCCAACACTTGCATTGCTTGAGCTTGCAAAAAAAGCAATCCCGATGTGCATTTTATCAGAGCAGGACAATATGTGGATTGCAAAAACTATATCGGATATTGATCGTTGCGACTATCTGACAGGCGATCAGACGGCGAGTAACGCAGAGCAGACAGCGTTTTTACTCGGATATTACAACGGCATCAAACGTCACATCTCGGAGGTACAAAATGGGCAGTAAACAGCAATACTCGCCTGTAATCAACGAGATACTCAAGGCTGAGCGGAATAAATATCCGCTCAGCAATTTGCCGTTTAACTGCAAGGTGGATGATGTAATAGATTTAGTTATCCGTCAGCTTAGGGACGATTATGGTGCGGACGCACAGCAAGTTTATTACAAAAACGAGGACACGATAACGTTACAAGTGCTTCCTGCTACTGCTTTACAACGTTTTACAACGCACGGAAGGCAAACTTACTTGTTTGACGATGACCTCAGCAACTTGCTTTCGGAGCAAGGCAGAGAAACCGCTTTAGAGCGATATGCTCTGGAGCATCTACCTGTCGACACATTCTTTGTCGAGCGTAAATGGCACGATAGTGTGGGATTCATTTTTACTTACATCGCATCAAATGATTCCGTGCTGATTACCGACTTTACAAGGCGAGGAAAGTCAAAGGAGTTTGTCAAAAGGTCTATACACCTTGAGGCAGAGCGGCTAATCAAAACGCTTGATTTAAGCGGAGGCATACATGTAAACGGCATAATCGGCAAAAAGGATGATGCCGTAGAGTTAATTTTTAACACAATGCAATATATCATCTATCTTACGGCGATTAACGCCGAGATCGAGCCTGTGACAAAGCAAGCAATAACAAAAAAACTTACAGCTCCTGCGATTAACGAGTACAGCAACAAAACGCAAAGCAAAACGCAAATATCAACCGTAGGATATCGATTCGGCAACGAATACAGACGATACAAGCGTGATAACACAGAGCGGTCATCGCAATCCGTTTCCCACAGCGGAGGAGGAAAAGGAGTGAAAAAGACTCCGCACATACGCAGAAGTCATTTTCACAGCTTCTGGACAGGGAAAAAAGACAATCCAGATGACAGAAAACTCGTTGTAAAATGGTTACAATCCGTGTTCGTTGGAAGCTCGGAATACGATAGTAACAATTCCGGCACAACAGTACACAAAGTAAAATAAAAAAAAAGATCCCCAACAGAGCATAACTCCGTTGGGGATTTCTTATACTTTCCTCAGATCCGCTGCCTTTACTGCTGCTGTAATCTGTCCATTCTGTCCGATAACTATGTAGTCGCTCTTGCCGTTTGCTCCGACCTGCACTACCTCATAGACCTGCGTATAGACAAAGACTGCAAGACTACCTCCGCTGTAGGTTTTTGCTCCCGTCTTTACCTTGACCTTATCGCCGACCTTAAGAGTCGGCACTTTTTTCGTGTCCGATACTACCGTCAGATACTTCTTATCCATCCATCCTGTCGGCTCTCCGTCAAGACCGATGAGAGCATAGATTCCATCGCTTGACATATTCTGCACTCTAAACTTAGTTTCGTACACAAAGCTCAGAGGCTTTATATTGCCCTTAAAAACGGCGTTAGACTTTACTGTGACATATTTCCCTACCTCGATGCCAAAATCGTTTTTAGAAGCATCCTGCGTTGTCTGAGAGGGCTTCTGAGTATTTCCTGCACTTGTGGTGTGTGTTTTGTACCAGTAACTCGTCTTTGCCGGGTAATCGACAAAGCACACATTGCCGTCAACATCTCTGCCATCTATGCTTGTTATTCCCCACTGCCACATTGTCTGCCCATAGTCATATCTGCTTGGATTGTCGGGCGATCCTGTCCAGTGTGCAAGCCATATGTCATACTTGCCGACAAGCTCAGACTTGTTGTAGTATGTTTCAAGCCAAGACGGATTTGCGTATATACCCGATGGCAAGCCTGCTTTCTCGACCATCTGACAAAAGTATTTTGCCATCTCTGTTCGTTCTTTGTTTGTCAGTATGTCAATCTGTGCCTGCTCCTCCATATCGAAGAACACAGGATATGATGGCTTCAAGCCTTTGAGCGTATCTATGCAGGCTTTAACTTCATTGCGAAATTCGGCATTCTTTACAGCTTTTACATACCAGTAACAGCCGTAAGGTATCTTGTACTTTTCGCACTGTTCAAGGTATCTGTGGAAGTATGTATCCTCGTCTGAGCCAATGCCTGCTCTGAGGATAACAAACTTAACGCCTGCCTTTTTTATCTTGGCAAAGTCTATATCCGTCTGAGCTCTGCTGATATCTATGCCTTTAATTTTCAGAGCCATTGCCGTTTCCTCCGTTGCCGCTGTCAGCGAGTCCTTCGCCGATGATATATGCGACGACTGCCGCTCCCGACATAATGCATCCGCTCACGGTATTTGCAGTTTCTTCCGCACCACCGAATGCGATGATCAGACCAGTAACAAAGCCTGCGACCGCAAGCCACAGCTTTCTGCTTGTAAGTTTTCTTTTCCAGTTAACTTTCATTTTACTTCCCTTTCTTCAAGATCAGCAATTCTGTGATTTGCCACCTTGATTTCCTCATCGATTACAGCTCCTCGCTGTTCCAGTTTATAAACCCGGTCGATAACTTGATTGTGCTTATCAACCTTTTTTTCAAGCTGTTCTATGCGGTATGTAGTCAGTTTTGCACTCGCAAGTATGCCGATTAAAGCTCCTGCGAGGGAAAAACACCCCGATATCACAGCATTTATCACTGTTATATCCATAAAAATCTCCCACTGCGTTTTTCCTAAGTATAACACAGTGAGAGATTTTATGTGGCGTTTTTACTTCATGTCACACATTTTTTCGAGCAACAAGAAGTACGGACAGCTACCAAATCCGCAATGCCCCTTGCTTTTGCAAACGTTTTTTACCCATTTTTTGCACACTGTCCGTGTTTCAAACGAGAATTTTGCATTTATCCCGGTAGCAAAGCCGTTGCAGTAAACGCTTGTATCTCCGCTTGCTTTAAAAAACGGACACTCCATCACACGAGCCATCTGTTGCCTTTTCTGCCGTTCCACTTCATACCTCCAGTGCCTTGATACCGAGAGCATACTCGATATCTATTCCCCTGCTTTTAACTGCTCTCATCAGCATTTCTTCGCCTGTTTCCAAGTCTGTAAAGCCTCTCGCCTTGCTTATGCCTGTGCTGCCTGCGTATCTGCCAAACTCGACAAGCGATTCTTCGACAGCCTCGTTAAACTTCTTGAGCCTTTCATTTCCGAAGCCATACAGCTTGTTTAAAGCAAGTGCCGTGCAGATTCTGTACACAGCCACCACTTGTTGCATCTCGCTATGTGCAATTGCCGTCTGTACGTTTGCTTTACTTGTCATTGTGCTTCCTGCAATATGGGATTTCATTCTTTTTTCACCCCATTTTTCACAAGTGTAGTTGCTTATGTTCGTACCAAGTTCCACCCATAAAGCCATTCTGCATTGTTTGCTCAGATAGTAACGGCAATTGATACAACGCTTCGGTCGCAACTCTTTGTCTTTTTCCTTTTCATTCATCAGCTTGCATATCTCATGTTCGATGTACCACTTAGCCTTCTTCAAGTCTTCAGCAGCATCGCCTTTCTTGCCTGCTCGGAGTATGTACTTGACGGCATTGCCGAGATTAAAGCCAAGCTGATAGTCATCGATGATGTCTATCGCTTCGTACTTGTTGCCTTTGTAGTGTTCGGGATGATTAATCTTCTCCATTTTCGTTTCCTCCTGTGATTATCTCTGAGTACGGCAGACTTTCTACCCATCTGCAGAACGTGTGCCATTCATCGAGTTTGTGATTTTTTCTTGCGTGATACATATTTCTTAAAACGGCATAGTTAAGTTGTACTGTTGAACTTTGATTGTAGCTTGACGGCAAGAGCTGTATCATTTGCCACCATTGTTTCTTGTCTTTGGTTTGCAAATATCGGTTCCGATGTTTATTCAAGCCACCGATAATAAATTCAAGATATTCAAGTCCGAGCACCTCTGCGGTTTTATCATCAATCAAATGTTCGTGCGAGAAATCATCAAGCGTGAATTCCTTAGCTGCAATCTTGTGCATCGTTGAGCAAGAATTGCGAACAGTACCAACCTTGTAGGTGTCAAACTCTTTCCACCAATACAACGGTGCTGTTATATCGCAAGTTACCGTTATCATTCTCATAAACTTTGAATGGTCTGAACCTGCTTTAACAAGATTCTTCATCAACTTCAAGTCTTTATTGCCGATACAATAACCGCCTATTTCTTTGCACGTTTCAATCGGAACTCTGCAAAATTCAAGCTCTTCGCACCAATCGCTGTCACTCTTGTGCCAACTATTCATCGGGTTTCGCATACCTCTGATTGCCGCTTTGAAGCCGTAAACCCCTGTGTTTTCAATCTTAATCATTTCTTATCCTCCTTTGCCTTTTGAGCCTTATGCTCGTTTCGTAATTGTAGAAATCGAGCCACTTCATGTTGTGCCGTTTCTCACGGTTAGATGCATTCCGAGCGTTCTCTGCTATGTACTTCTCGCACTCGCTGTGGCATTTCGGATGCCTGTTCGGGCATTGGTAGCATACGCTCATTCGCTGTTTTCCTCGTCCATCTTTGCCCCGCAGTTTGGGCAGTAATCGCTCTTGCGGTTGTTCCAAATATCGCAGCACGTTGATACATACCCCTCGGCAACAGGCGTTCCGCTACGATAGTGCGTTATCCACCGCCCATGCACCACCGGCTCTGCATCTGCGGATGGTGCGTAATCTATTGCCGTTAAAATCATCGGATTTTTGGTGATGTTTTCTTTCATCCAAGACTTAAAAGTCTCTTTTTCAAGATATTCAGCCATTGTTCGTACCTCCTATTAACTTGGAATTGGCATTTATGTATCTAGGCATCAAATCTAGCCCATCCACTGCATAACCACCCACCTTGCCTTCAAGTTTTACAACGGTCGTTCCACAACACTCCCACGGTTCAGAATCGACCGTCCATACTTTGCCTTTATTTTCTGCACTTATCCGATATTTGTCATTCATAATAACTTTATCGCCAGTTTTTAAATCAGCCATTTGCTTCAACTCCTATCAGTTCAGGATTATCGTAGATGTTGCCGATAACTTCAACGTCTGTGTCAAAATCACAGACAGATGAGAATAAAACTTCGTCATCTGGGTGTTTTAAACCTTGAAAAACGAATGAGCTATATTTAAAGCAAACCTTACCTACAAGCTGTATATCCTCATCATCATAAGTGAACGTTGTAATTTCGCATATATCTCCCTCAAAAATCTTCTTACCGTTCTTGTCTATCAGCCCCGTGTACTGACCTACAGTTTCGGGATCTACAACACCATACACCCATATGCCTGCTTTTGTTTCGCCTTGCTTCTTGTAATAACGATAGGCTATCTCGCAAATGTTAGCATCTTCATCCTTGTGAAAACTTCCTTCAATCCAATCGGGAGATTTTTTACTGTACTTGCCTCTAAACAAAATTTCTCTCATCTTTTCCTCCTGTAGTCTTCCCAAGCCATCGTCACTCTGCGGCTGCTCTCAACAAATCTGCTGACAATCGCCGAAGCTGTTTCCTTGTCACCTTTTGCTGAGAGCCTGTCTATCAAAGCTGATGTCTTGTAGTTTGTTGTGATTATTGTCGGAAGCATCGCTTCGTATCGCTCGTTGATGATGTTATACAGCACAGATACCGACCACTCTGTAGCCTGTTCTTTGCCCAAGTCATCAATCGTTAGCAAGTCGACCGTCTTATACACGCCGACAACTTCTTCTTCGCTTACCGTGCTGTCTTTTTGGTAGCACTGCTTGATATCCGACAGCATATCAATTGATGTTTTGCAAACAACCGGGACACCTTGCTGTATCAGTGCAAGCGATATCGCAACAGCAAGATGTGTCTTGCCTGTACCGCAAGAGCCTTCGAACAGAAGCCCTTCGCCGTTTGCTTTGTGTTTATCCCAGTTATGTACATACTCAACAGCGATGTCATAAGCCTGCTCGTTTTCGCTTGTCAACTTGAAACTGTCAAACGTTCTCGATAAAAACCGCTGTCTGATTCCGCTTTTGCCAAGTATGCTGTCAATCTTCTGCTTGCGTTCTTCCTGTGCTTGCCGCTCGGCTTCCGCTTTTTTCTGTTCCTCTTGTTTCTTTTCCCATCGTACCCAGAATGCTTTGCTTTGCTCACAATCGCATCTCTGTGGTTCATTCAATCTCCATACCAGTGCCTTGCCTGCAAGCACTATACATTCGTGATACAGCGTTTTACCGCAATACTTGCAAGTCTTAGGCTCAGGTATCGGATCAGAGCTTGGTATGCCAAGCTCAAGTATTTCTTTGCTCGTGTAGATGACTCCGTGATTATTCTGACAACCACCGCTTGTAGTCATCGGTATTGTTCCATCCGTCATCGTCTTCATATCCTGCATTCTTTTCTTCCTCTGTGATTCTCTTTACCCGGTCTTTCATCATCCACTCGCCTATGGTAGCGATACAATCCATATTGCTGACACCGTTCTTCTTGCTCCAAGCAATAAATCTTTTCTTGTATCTCTCGACTTGCTCTCTGCCGTACAGATTTACAAGATTTTCCTCGCAAATTCCGCTCGTAGTAGTAGTAGTATATCTTTCTTTTCTTTCTTTTCTTTCTTCTATTGAGTCCAGTTTGCGTTCGGCGAGCATTCGTTTTGCGTTCGGTGAGCATTCGTTTTGCGTTCGTTCTTCTTGGTAGTCAGCATAGTTAACCACAGTGATAATCGTATATCGAGCGTTCGGCGAGCGTTGTATTTCACCTGATGTTTCAAGTCGCTTCAATGCCTTGTAGATTGTATCTCGGCTGTAGCCCAAATCTTGACATAAATGTGTGATGCTTGTAACCAATTGTCCTCGCTCGATTTTTATGTTTTTCCACGTTGCTGGCTTGAAGTTTGCGGTCAGCAACAGATGCAGAAATACTCGAAACGTAACCTCATCGGAGTACCACTGCCAGTTAAGTATCTTCCTGTGTATTTTGATAAACCCATCATCAAATTTGTTCATAGCCTATCACCATCAAAACGGATAGTCATCTTCGGGAGCATTGAAGTCAGGATTGCTTGAATTTGCGGATGCAAGAGCAGGAGTGCTTGCCACAACCGCCGTAGACGGCGTAGAATGCCCCGTATTTGCGTTGTTTGCCTTCTCGCCAGTAAAGTATACCCTGTTCACTAAAAACTCTGTGACGAGCCTCTCAGTGCCGTTTTTGTCGGTATACGTTCTATTCTGTGCTTCCGCATCGAGAAGAATCAATCTTCCTTTGTCGAAAAACTTAGCGATGAAGTCTGCGTTTGATCTCCACGCAACGAAATTGAAGAAGTCTGTTTCCCTGTTGCCGTCCGCATCTTTGTATGAACGGTCAACGGCGAGTCTGAACGTGAGAACACTCGTTCCCGATTGCGTTGTCTTGATTTCAAGATCATTTGCAATTCTGCCCATCATAGTTACTCTGTTGTACATAAATCGTCTACCTCTGTTATCGTTATTTCTGTGTGTGGATTCTGTTTATCCACCTTTGCCCTCAGCATCAGCGTTATGTGGCTGAAGCTGTCATCCGCTATAATTCCTGCCGAAGTCAATCCGTCAAGTATCATCTTGCCGCTGTAGTTATCGGGATCATGCCGTACCTTTGTCGGAAAGCAGTATGTAATCTGCACAACCGACTTGTTTATCGGCTGTTTCGGATGTGGTCTGCAGGAAAAGCGGACTAAGTCCGCCCATTCCTTTTTGACCTTCTGATATTCCCATCGGGCATTGCGACCGATGAACTTGTTGTTGCTCGGAGGAATTGCTTTAATTCTGTATCGATATGTCATTGTCGAAAAGCTCCTGCTCTGTCACTTCGCCTGTTTCCGTATCAACAACCGTAGCATCTACATCCACGATATTGTCATCCTCTGTGGATGTTTCCTCTGTTGCCTTCTTCGGTTCTTCAGCCGAGAACGCATTCATCATTTCTACAGACATATAGCCGTAGTGCGACAGCAGATTTCTGAGCATCGTCTTAACCGCCATCTTATCAAAGTCTGTCTTCCACGCAGACGAGCTGTGGCTGAAGCTCTTGCTGTACTTCTTAGCGTGTCTTTCGACTTCTTCCTTTGTCCAATACATACTGTGCGTAAAGCCGTTAAGCGTTTCAAGGTATGCAAAGTAGCCAATTACCTTGTCGCTCGTTCTTTCGCCTGAGATATCAAGCTCTCCTGTGAGCTTGCTGTAGCCCTGATATTCGCCTTCGTAGACTTCGCCTGCGTTGATATGCTTGTACTGTCCTGTACGCATACAAAGCTGTATCAAGCCTTTGTAGCCAATCTGGAACTGAGGAATACCCTTGTACGCTACCACATACGCAAAGCCTAACTGCTTGTTTATCGGCAGTTTAAGCGATACCGCCTTTAAGCACTCGCCGAAAACGAGTTTCGGCTGACACTGCTGTAAAGTCTTATCGCTGTTGTACAGATCGAGAATGCTTGCCGCATAGCTATCTGCGTTTTCGTGCAGAGCATTCTGCAGTATTTTCTTTGTCTGCTCGTTGTCGAGCAGACTCTGCATTATAGCACCCGGTTTTTTCGGCTTGCTTGCCTCCATCTGTGCCTGTGCCGCCTGTGCGATTATGCCGTTTGCGTTTGTAACTGCGTTTGCCATTGTTAAACATCCTTTCTTTCAGATAATCTGAATGTCCTTGTTTTTGTTGTTTTTGAGCAATCCGCATATGCCTGCGGATATTTTTCCTTGAGAGCTTTTGTATCAACGCTTGTGCGTGAAGACTCCTTGTAGCTTATGTTGTACTTGTTCGTGTAGCCTGTTTCCGCTCCGTCAAGATGCAGAATAGCGTTCTGCTTTACTTCGTTCATCGCTTTTTCGATAGCTTTCTTCTGTTCCTGCAGGCTGAGATATCTATCAAAGTTTGTGTCATCTCCGAGTAAGCAAGCTGATTCTTCGACCTCTGTGTGCCACAATGTTCTTATTGTGTTTGTCGCTGAGTCAGAACCATCAGCTTCGGGTCGCTCATCAGGAACGATGTACTTATTCCAAAAGTCGATTTCCATCTTCAGTAAAGCATCACCTTCGGCTTTGTCATACGGTATTTCAAACCAATAAAATGCTCTGCCCATTACAAGCACTGCGAGATACATTTTCTCATATCCCATCACGTTCATATAATGTCTGCACTGGCATAAGTAATTGAGGGGGATTTCGCCGTTCTCAAAGTCACTTCTCGCATACGCAGATGTTGTCTTGCACTCAAGTCCTGCGTTTTCGCCAACTACCTCACGGTCAACGTTCGCAGTGATGAAATTGTACTTATCGTGAGCGAACATAGCGTTTCTGCGATGTACTCTCTTGCCTGTAGCTTCTTCGAAACGTGATGCGACATACTGTTCAAGATCACGCCCTGTTCTCATTGCCTCACTATCTTCCTTTTCAGGAAGTCTGCCTGTCTTATCTGCCCACAGTGTCAGTTTACTGCTGTACGGATTAAGACCGCATACCGTTGAGGCATCCGAGCCTCCTAAACCTTTACGGCGATATTCAAGCCAATCTTCTCGGCTCAACCCTACCGTCTTAACTATCACTCTTGGCATCGGTTTTTCCTTCTTTCTTGTAAGAACAAGCACTTGCCGCTTGCTCTGTCAAACTTTTTGCATTCGTTGTAGCAATGAGCCATACATATAGGCTCATATTTATAAAACGGGCAGAGGACGAAATTTTCCTTGCCGTTGCCACCACACCGCTTACATATCGTCTTCGTCATCGGTTAAATCCAAGTCAGTGAAATCTTCACCGTGACAATTCGGACAGCAGCTTGTTTCAAACGTTACCGGGATACCTTGATATTCGCCACCATCCTGCTTTACCTTGAGTTTATCCTCACGATTTCCTACCCATCCGCAGATATCACATCTTATCATATTGTTGCCTCCGTCATTCTATCAGACTCTATCTGCTCGACAACAAGTGCTGTCAGATATTCCATCGTCAAACGCTTACCGTCTGCATCGCCGAATCTGTCCACGATGCGTAACAGTTTATACACCGCCTTGATCAGAGCGGAATGAAATTCATCGTCCGTTACGCCGTCTATCATTTTCTTAACTTGTTCGCTCACCGGAAATCCCTCTCTATGTACTGGCTGAGTCGCTCAATCTTCTTGTGGAGATTGACACCGAACAGAGCCTTTTCTTTCTTTGTGCAGCAGAAACGCATATACATCTGCGTTACCATTATGTACACATCCGCAAGCTCCTCGATTACATCGGAGTGTTTGCTCTCGTCTGTGTACTTTGTCCGTCTGAGTTTTAAGATTGATTTCTCAAGCTCGGACATTTCCTCAAACAGCATATCTTCCTGTGTCCGCTCACCGTAGGATGCAATTGCACACTGAAGTATCTCTTTCTCGTCATCGGTTATCTGTGGTATTGACATTTTGTCCTCCTTTTTGCTTTCAACTATTCCTCGCAGCACATAATCAACACACGGCAGGGCAACACCATTGCCCCACATCTTGTATTCTGCACTGTCGCTATGAGGATCCTTGAGCCATTTAATAATTTGATTTCTCGTTTTCGGCTTAGTGCTTTCGCCTACAACTTTTCTGTGCGTTTCAAACACATTTGCCCACCAAGATATTTCTTCTTCGGATGGATTTTCACTTTCAAGACCATCGCACCACCAGTCAGGAAAACCTTGCAACCTTGCACATTCTGTAGGCGTTAATCTGCGAACTATGTAGTGATTATCTACCACTCCGTTTTGATAGCCGGGATTTGTGCCGTTTACAATGCAATTGCTCTTTTCTTCAGCAAAAGCTATTGATTCAGCTTTCATCTGCGGATAAAATCCGTAAGCACAAGCGTTCGCTCCTTTGCCACCGCCCTCACAGCCCGAACGGATTTTTAACGTTTTCGGCGTTTCCAAAACCAACGGCACATTTCCACCGCCTGTACCCATTCGGGAAGTCAAAGCCTGTACGTTGCCATCTTCGGATAATTTAACTCTGCTGTCATTCGGATGGTTTTCTACTGCGATTGCCGCTCTAACGCAATCCGTAGCACATCCGGCAACGGTTTGCCTCGATTGGAAGCTCTTCGGAGTATGCCAAGACACGCTTTCGGGCTTAAAAAGTATTTCTGAGGCACATTCCCCTGCAAAATCTGCGACAAGGTAGATACGTTTTCTTCTTTGGGGAACTCCCCAATACTGAGCATCGAATGTTCGCCACGCAATTGAGTAATGCCCCCCCAAGATGCATCCTGCTTGTTGCCACTTGTCATCCGAAGGCACATAAACTTCTTCGTCTGAGATTCGGCACATTGCTTCAAGGACGCATCTGAAGTCCTCTCCTTTGTTACTGGAGAAAGCTCCTGCAACGTTTTCCCAAACAGCACATCTTGGATATATTCCATTTGTCGATTTCCTCATTTCTTTGATTATTCTGACAGCCTCATAAAACAGATTTGATCGAGAGCCGTCAAGTCCTGCTCGTTTTCCTGCGATGCTCATATCTTGGCAAGGGCTACCGAATGTGATGATGTCGACAGGCTCAACCTTGCCACCGTCAATCTCAACAACATTGCCGTAATGCTTCATGTTTGGAAACCGCCTTGTTGTTACTCTGATGGGAAACGGTTCAATCTCTGATGCCCACACTGGCTCAATGCCATTAAGCACTGCACCGAGCGGAAATCCACCGCTCCCGTCAAAAAGACTACCTAACTTCACTTGACAAAATTTCCTTTCGTGTTATACTTGTCTTGTACATTTTCTTTTGCCGTCTTCGGACGGCTTATTTTTTTTGCTCTTTTCTTCTCTATCTCATCTGTGTACTCTTTGATAAAATCACCGCACACGATGTTGTTTTCAAGTATCTGTGCCGCCATTAGCATCAAATTTTGCAGGCTGTTCAAGAAGAAATTTAACCGCTTGTTCTCTTGTCATAGGCTTCCTCAATTCTTTTTTAGCTATGTAAAAAAATTCCTCATCAAGTTCAATGCCGATAAAGCGGCGGTTGGTGTTTACGCAAGCAACACCGCAAGAGCCACTCCCCATGCAGTTATCCAGAACAGTTTCCCCACAGTCTGTATATGTCTTAATCAAGTACTCCAGTAACGCAACGGGTTTCTGTGTTGGATGCAAATGCCTGTCTGTTTCAGCCTTGCCAAATCGCAAAACATCTTTTGGGAAGCGTCTCCCATCGCTGGTGGTTGTAACACTGTCTTTTTGTTTGCCATAGTTCGTGCTATGAGTGCTATAAGTTGCCGTATACGGCTTTCCCCATTCCCATTGTGGGTTATATCTTGGGAGTCGCTGATAGAAAACAAGAATGTTTTCGTGAGATTTCATCGGCATTTTCTTAGCATTCAAGTGTCCTGTTCCTTGTGGCTTTTCCCATATCCATTCATATTTCAGCATATCAAGATTGCTTGCGCCCAATATCTTGTCAAACGGTGTCTGCGCAAACAAAACGATAGCACCGTTCTTTTTTGCAAGCCTTTGATATTCTTTCCAAAGTTTATCGAGCGGGATACAACTATCCCACTTGTTTCTTGTGGTACCATAAGGCAAATCGCAAAGAACCAAATCAATAGAGCCATCAGGAATATTTTTCATAAGTTCAAGGCAATCACCACGCCATAATTCAATCGGTTTCATCTTTTATCGTAATCTCCATTTCCACGATCGCAGGCGGTTCTGCGTCAATCGTGATTCCGTTACCACCGCAAGTACACGGTAACAACTTATCCCTTGCGTTCATCGTCCGCTTTCTCCTTTCGGTTATTTGCTTTTGCCGCTCTTATCAGCCTTATCTCTGCAACGTATTCCTTGTATAACGTTTCCGTAAGCCATCCCATACCTACCCACGCAACAGCCGTGAGTATTATTGGTGGGATAATCTCGCCACCGATTGCCTTGTATCCACGCTCGGCATAAGCTAAAGCTGACATCGGCACATATGTAGCAACAAGCACTGCCGCTGATACCCATATACGCAGGAACTGTGCAATGAAGAAAGCGATTACCTTATATGCCTTCATTTTGCCTCCACAAATTTTCCGTTTTTTAACACATAAAATATATTTGGCTTAACAATCTTGCCGTCAACTTTATGCGACCTAAAACTAACAAGCTCTCCATTTTTCCATTCGGCAAGAGCAATGTAGCTCCCTAAAGCACCTTTCGCTTTGCCCTTCTCGCCTGTGGCAATCGCAACGCTATTCTTGCCACTTACCGTAGCGACACTGCAAACGCCTGTGTTCGTAGCGACACTGC
>ULRQ01029550.1_pt1 | contig 68527 bp, 59 predicted proteins | sample 1955491 | NCBI WGS metagenome assembly ULRQ01 (sample SAMEA4835684, study PRJEB28245) | human gut metagenome | biome: gut microbiome; material: fecal sample | place: Denmark | collected 2008 | reverse complement strand
AAAACCAGCCGATATGCTTATACTGGGTACCTTCCCTATGGCAGCTGTAGAATTTATAGAAAAAAACGGCGATTACATTAACAAAGGCTGCATTGTTACCGACACCTGCGGAATAAAGGGTAAAATATGCCCCGAAATGGTTAGGTTGTCCGAAAAATACGGCTTTACCTTTGTAGGCACCCACCCTATGGCCGGCAAGGAAACAAACGGCTTTGAGTCAGCCGACGCAGACCTGTTTGTGAATGCCTCTTGCATAATAGTACCCTGCAAGGCCAACAACACCGCAGTAACCTTTGTAAGCGATTTTGTGCGTGCCATAGGCTTTACGCAAACCCCTGTGGTAACCCCACAGGTACACGACAGAATGATAGCCTTTACCTCGCAGGTGCCTCATGTTATGGCCTGTGCCTATGTATTAAGCCCTGTATGCAAAAATCACAAGGGCTTTTCGGCAGGCAGCTACCGTGATGTATCAAGAGTGGCTAAGATAAACGCAAAGCTGTGGACAGAGCTGTTTTTGGAAAACAAAGAGCCTCTTACAGCGGAGCTTGACACACTTATTGACAATTTAACACAAATACGCAACAGCATTGCAAATAACGACGACCAAGGGCTGTGTAAGCAGCTGCAAATGAGCAGACAGGTTAAGGAGGAGCTAAAGGAATGAAAACACTGCATATTGCAACGGGAAAACCCTACGATATTATAATAGAGCGTGGCATTATTGACCAATGTGGTACATATGTACGGAAGGTATCAAGGGCAAAAAAGGCGATGATTATTTCCGACAGCAATGTTTTTCCTATTTACGGCGGCAGAGCAGAGGCCTCTTTAAAGCAAGCCGGATTTGAAACCTCGCAGTTTGTCTTTACTGCCGGTGAAGAAAGCAAAAGACTTGAAACCATTGCACAAATGTACACTGCACTTATAGAAAACGGCTTTACAAGAAGTGATATTATTGTAGCCCTAGGCGGCGGAGTTGTAGGCGATATGAGCGGGTTTGCCGCCGCTACATATTTGCGTGGTATAGACTTTGTTCAAATACCTACCTCACTGCTGGCACAGGTGGATTCATCTGTAGGCGGCAAAACAGGCGTAGATATTCCACAGGGTAAAAATTTGGTAGGTGCTTTTTGGCAGCCAAACACAGTGCTTATAGACCCGGACACCTTAAACACCCTTACACCACACTTTTTTGCAGACGGTATGGGCGAGGTTGTTAAGTACGGCTGTATAAAGAGCGAAAAGCTTTTTGAAACACTTGAAAAGGAAAACGCACCTGACATTATAGACGACATTATTTACCAATGTGTAGAAATAAAGCGTGATGTAGTGCAAAGGGACGAGCGTGACCACGGTGAACGGGCATTGCTTAACTTTGGTCATACATTAGGTCACGCTATCGAAAAGGAGCATAGCTTTAAGGGTGTATCACACGGTGAGGCTGTAGCCATTGGTATGGTTATGGTAACAAGGGCAAGTGAAAAGGCCGGCATTACCCCTGCAGGTACAGCCGACAGAATTGCACAGCTTTGCAAGAAGTACAACCTGCCAACCTGTGACACAACACCTATAGAAAGAATTGTGAAAAGCTCTTTCTCCGATAAAAAGAGCAGTGGCGACAGCATTGGCTTAGTTGTGCTGGATAAAATAGGCGAAAGCAAGGTCTACCCTGTTAAAAAGACCGATATGCTTGGCTTTGTAACAGGTAAATAATATAAAGATACACAATAAGGAGATGAAAAAAATGAGTAAGGTTAGAGTATTTCCCTCTGTTTTTAACGGAGAGGTAACACTTCCGCCCTCTAAAAGCGATGTTCACCGTGCTATACTTTGTGCGTCGCTTGCAAGGGGCAAAAGTGTAATATCCCCTGTGGATATGTCCCAGGATATTTTAGCAACCATCGACTGTGCCAAGGCATTGGGAGCAGATATTACCGTTGATGGCAGCACCGTATATGTAGATGGTACAAATTTGTTTGGCAGCAAAACTGCAGAGCTTAACTGTAGGGAATCCGGCTCTACCCTGCGTTTTTTCATTCCGGTAGCAGCTGCCGGCGGCGTGGCGGCTACCTTTACAGGCAAGGGCAGACTGCCTCAGCGTCCCATAGGCATTTATCTTGACTGTCTGCCGAAATTCGGTGTAAAATGTACTACAGAGGGCGGCTTGCCGCTTGATATAAGCGGCAGACTGCAGTCGGGTTGCTTTGAGGTGCCGGGCAATGTAAGCTCGCAGTTTATTACAGGGCTTTTGCTTGCCCTGCCCCTTACCGGCAAGGACTGTACTATAGCCGTAACATCACCGCTGCAGTCCGTTGGATATATTAATATGACAATACGCACTATGGGCGTGTTTGGCGTAAAGGTAGAGGCAACAGAAAACGGCTACTTTATTAAGGGCGGTCAAAGCTACAAGCCATGCCGCTACACCTGTGAGGGCGACTGGTCACAGGCGGCCTTCTTTATGGCGGCCGGTGCATTGGGCGGACGCCTTACATTAAAGGGCCTGCGTACCGACTCAATACAAGGGGATATGCAGTGCCTGGAAATTTTTAAGGAGTTTGGTGCTGATGTCACAGTAACTCCAAATGGTATTACCGTTACAGGCGGAGATTTAAAGGGCATTAGCATAGACGCCACACAAATTCCCGACCTGGTGCCTATTTTGGCAGTTACTGCCGCATTTGCAAAGGGCAGTACAAATATTTACGGGGCGGAAAGGCTTAGAATAAAAGAAAGTGACCGCCTAAACGCAATATCTACCTGTCTGAATAAGGTAGGTGCAAGGGTAACGGAAAAGCCTGACGGATTGATTATTGAGGGCGTTAAAAGTGCCGCAGGCGGAAGTGTAGAGGGCTATAACGACCACAGAATTGTTATGTCTATGGCAATATGTGCTGAAAAATCCACAGCACCAATAGAAATAAGCGACAAAGAAAGTATAAACAAGTCTTACCCAAGCTTTTTTGAGGATTATAAAAAAGTGAAGGGCAAGGTTGAGGAAATATAAACAGTAATATATAAAGTAGGAGGCTGTGCCAATGTCATCTTGTTGGGGCAACAAAGTAAAAATATCAATATTCGGTGAAAGCCACGGTAAGGGTATAGGCGTGGTTGTAGACAATTTGCCTGCCGGTGAAAAAATAGATATGGAGCAGGTGCTTATGCATATGGGCAGGCGTGCTCCCGGTAAGGACAAAACCGCTACACCAAGGCTTGAAAAGGATTTGCCGCAAATACTAAGCGGTATGCTTAACGACACCACCACAGGCACGCCTATGTGTGCCGTTATAGAAAACACCAACACCCGTTCAGGGGACTATGGCAATTTATTAACAGCTCCAAGGCCGGGGCACGGCGACTATCCGGGCTTTATACGCTACAACGGGTTTAACGATATTCGTGGCGGCGGTCATTTTTCCGGCAGACTTACTGCCCCTATTGTATTTGCAGGCTCTGTATGCCGACAAATTTTAGAGAAAAAGGGCATAAAAATTGCCTCTCATATTCAGTCTGTGGGCAAGGTGTGCGACAGCAGGTTTAATCCTTTAAAGATTGACGAAGGTCTTATTGACAGCCTTAACAAGCAGAGCTTCCCTGTAATTGACCCTAGCTCAGAGCCAAAAATGAGAGAATATATAGAAAACGCCAGAATGTCACAGGACAGCACAGGCGGCGTAATAGAGTGTGCTGCCACAGGAGTGCCGGCAGGCATAGGAAGCCCTATGTTTGGCGGGGTAGAAAACCTTATATCCTCCATTATGTTTGGCATACCGGCGGTAAAGGGCATAGAGTTCGGTGCAGGCTTTGCCATAACAGAAATGTTGGGAAGCCAAGCAAACGACCAGTACGCATATGACGAAAACGGCAGGGTAGTAACTCTAAGCAACAACAACGGCGGTATTACAGGCGGCATTACAAACGGTATGCCTATTTTGTTTAGAATAGCCGTAAAGCCTACACCGTCTATCTCAAAGCCACAGCAAACCGTAGACCTGACAAAGCACGAAAACACAGAGCTTGTTATTCACGGCAGACACGACCCCTGCATAGTACCACGGGCAACAGTTGTGGCGGAATCCGCACTGGCTGTTGCACTTATTAATTTACTGTAAGGGGGGCCGGAAAATGGACTTAAAGGACATTAGAACAGAAATTGACAGCATTGACAAGGAGCTTATAAAGCTGTTTACAAAGCGTATGGAATGCAGTAAGCAGGTAGCTCTCTACAAAAAAGAAAACAACACTCCTGTTTTAAATGTAAAGCGTGAACAGGAAATTCTGGATAAAGTGGAAAAGGAAGGCGGAGAGTACGGCTATGCCGCACAGCTGCTTTTTTCCAACATTATGGAGCTTAGCCGAGGATTACAGCACGACATTATAGGCTCAGGCAAAAAAATACGCAGTCTTATTGAAAACTCAAAGGGTGACTTAGACAAAACCCGGGGTGTAAAAATTGCCCTACAGGGTGTAAAGGGTGCAAACTCACACGAAGCGGCTACACAGCTGTTTCCTGACGGCACACCTGTGTTTTACAAAAGCTTTTCGCAGGTATTTGAGGCAGTAAACAACGGTGAAGCAAAATATGGCGTACTGCCTGTAGAAAACTCCTCTGCCGGCTCTGTAGCCGATGTTTACGACCTTATTTTAAAATACCGTTTTTACATAGTAAAGGCACTTAACCTGCCTATTCAGCACTGCCTGTGTGCAATAAAACAGAGCCAGCTGTCAGATATAGAGCAGGTATGGTCACACCCACAGGCATTGGCCCAGTGTACCGACTTTACAACGGCACACAATTTTACCACTGTACCGTCGCCAAACACAGCCATTGCCGCACAGGACATAGCCAAAGAAAAGCGTTTAAACTGTGCAGCAATATGCACTAAAAAGGCTGCTCGGGAATACGGGCTAAAGGTGCTTGTTGAGGGCTGCCAAAACAACAAAGACAACAGCACACGCTTTATAGTAATATCAAAGGAGCTTATTATTCCTGAGGACGCCGACAAAATAAGCCTTTGCTTTTCACTGCCGCACATTACAGGCTCACTGTACAATGTGCTTGGACGCTTTAGCTCCAACGGAATGAACCTTACAAAGCTTGAGTCACGCCCACGGGACGGCAGAGCCTTTGAGTATCTGTTTTACCTTGATTTTCAGGGTAGCGTGCATAACAGCCCAAAGGTTGTAAACCTGCTGTGTGCCCTGTCGGAGGAAATGCCGGAGTTTTCATTCTTGGGCAACTACAAGGAGCAGTAATTCTTCGTAAATAACAATCCATAAACAACTTTCATATACACACACAAAGCCCCCAAGGGATTAACTCTCCCTTAGGGGCTTTTTCCACATTTTAACATTGTGTTTATCTTTTTCTTCCTATGTATCTGCATACCTTTTTCTTATAACGCAGATATTCATCACCAAAAGCCTCAAGCAAAAATTCCTCTTCAACATTAACAATCTGTAGGTGAAACATAAGCATTGCAAACAGGGAAACTTCAAACAATACCAAATTAAAAAACATTAGTAAAATTCCTAAATACATAAGGTCGAAGCCTAAAAACGCAGGGTTTCGGCTGATTTTGTATATTCCCTTTGTTACAAGCTCGGTTTTATCTGTTTTGGATACTCCGGCTCTCCAGCTGTCTCTCATTGTTAGTACCGATATTATAAACACAGCCACACCAACAACGGCTACCAACACACCAACAATCCTTACAGGCACAGCGAAAAACGAGGTATTTAAAATAATGCTGACTATCTCCACAGCAGGAACCAAGTATGTAAAAACTTTCATTGTTATCTCTACAAACTTTACAAAACCAACCTTTTCCTTACCTATTTGATCGGTTTTTATACCCTTTTTATGCTGACTTATCATTTTAATAAAGTAGCACCCGTAAAAAGCAAGCATAATGGCAATACCGGCTGCCTGAAACCACATTATAATTCCCCTCCTGTTTATCTGTAACTAATTACTATGTATATTAATTAATTTGGGCAAGCAGTTCTTTTATTTGGCTAAGGTTTTCAGCAAAATATATTCCCTGCTGTCTGTTTTCTGTAGACAGGCCCATTTCTATCATATGATTAAGCAAAGTCTTCAGTCCGTTGTAATATCCGTTAAGATTATATAAAATACATGGTGCATTTATACGCTTTAAGGATACCATCGACATTACCTCTGTTATTTCCTCCAGGGTACCTGTACCGCCGGGGAAAGCAATAAAGGCGTCCCCCAGTTCAATCATCTTTTTCTTACGCTGAGGAATATCCTTAGTTATAATAATGTTTGTAAGGGCCTCATACTGTAGGTTTTTCTCAATAAAAAATTCAGGCTCAACACCGGTAACCTTGCCGCCGGCACTAAGAACACTTTTTGCTATCTCTCCCATAAGCCCCGATTTTGAACCGCCGTAAACAAGGGAATTTCCGCTTTCCCCTATCCAAGTGCCAAGCTCTCTTACAGCGTCACCCAACAACGGGTCATTCCCCTGAAAAGCTCCAAGATATACTGTAATATTCATAATTTCATCCCCTTTTTAACTTTTATGCCCCTATTCTTCATTTTTATTAAATTACTTAATAGAGTAGGTGGCACATATACTGCCAAATCTTCACAATCCAACTTTCGATATAACTATAGAATTTTATATTAAATTAAGCTGCGTTTTTTGAATATAAAACTTTTACAACTCTGCTACTTAATAAAAACAGCGGCGGCTTCCTCTAATTTTATAAAGTATTTAATTTTATTTTTATGGAACATTGTACCAATTGCTGTTTCATTTACAATAACCTTATAGCCCTCTTTTACAGCACCTAATGCAGTCAATGCAACACAGCCCCCGCCGTCTACTCCTACAACCTCTACACACTCTACACCTTGCTCTTTCAGAAATGAAACAAGCTCCCCATTTGAAAATGCGTTGCCCCGACATTTTGTAAACACATTGTCAGATACAATATTTAAGTTTTTAACTAACTCCACCTCTTCTGTTCCCTCGTATGCTTGAAAAGGTGCGAATTTATTTAATAAATTTCTCTTCATTACATTTTTTATGTAGATTACTATGCTGTCTTGGTTAGATTCAATAGCATTATTTACCTTTTCTATTAACGAATGATTATTGTATTTAAAATAATCTGAATGTTTCTCTCCTACGCAAACATTTTGCATATCTACTACCAATAATGCTTTTTTCATACTCATATATCTCTAAATCTCAATTAATTTAACATACTACAAACAAATTCCCTGTGATTTTTATAAAATTTATAAATAAACTACTTACTTTAACATTATATCTATTTTAAAAATATGGGTCAAGGTGCTTAAAAAAATATATAAACAATTACTTTATCAGAAAAATATGTAGAATTATAACTAAATATATTGTGTGCTTTTAAACACACTGTGTGCCCTGTCGGAGGAAATGACGGAGTTTTCATTCTTGGGCAACTACAAGGAGCAGTAATTCTTCACTAAGCAGAATAAATAAACAGCTTTTATTTTATTTATAGAGCCACCTAAAACGGCCGAAGAGCAGACATATTACTGCCTGCTTTTCGGCCGACCTATATTTCTGCAAATTTTTCAGAAAAACCTTCTTTTGGCGGTCGGATATTAAATATTACCCCTGCTATGCCGGCATATTTCTTTATTATATGTGATTTATTATCACCAAGAGAAATAAATGTACAAAATTTAGCAAGGTATAAAAAACTGTCTGACAGCTAACCATATTAAAAAGGATGTGTTAATATGGAGCATATAGTTGCTTTTTTTGATACCAAGCCATATGACAAGGAATGGTTTAATAAGCTGCCCCACCCCGGCATACGGTTTAAATATTTTGAAAACAAGCTGAACAGCGAAACAGCAAAGCTTGCCCTAGGCTGCGACGGTGTAGTGGCCTTTGTAAACGACGCCATAGACTGCAACACCATAAAAAAGCTTTGCGATATGAATGTAGAGGTAATAGCCATGCGTTGTGCCGGCTACAACAACATAGACTTTAAGGCCGCCTATGAAAAAATAACAGTAATGCGTGTGCCGGGTTATTCCCCGAATGCCGTTGCCGAATATACAATGGCACTGCTGCTTACACTTAACAGAAAAACTCACAAAGCATATAACCGAACCAGAGATTATAACTTCTCTCTTGTTCACCTTACAGGCTTTGACCTAAAGGGAAAAACAATAGGCGTAATAGGCACAGGCAAAATCGGCAGGGAATTTATTGATATTTGCAGGGGCTTTAAGATGAATATACTGGCATACGACCCCTACCCTGTGCAAAACAGCGACATAACCTACGCCGACCTTGAAACAATTTTTAAGGAGAGTCATATAATATCACTGCACTGCCCCCTTACAAAAGAGAGCTACCACCTTATAAACAAAGATTCCATTAAGCAAATGAAGGACGGAGTTATTATTTTAAACACCTCAAGAGGTGCTATTATAGAAAGTCAGGCACTTTTGCAAGGGCTAAAGGATAAAAAAATAGGCGGTGCCGCACTGGATGTTTACGAGGAGGAGACAGCCTTTTTCTATGAGGACTATTCCGAGGATATAATTAACGACGATGTTTTGTCCCTTTTGGTTTCTATGCCCAATGTTATTGTTACCTCTCATCAGGCTTTTTTAACAAACGAGGCACTGCGTAACATTGCACAAGCCACCATTGACAATTTACAGGCATATTTTAACGACAGACCTCTTACCAACGAAATATGCTACAGGTGCGGCTCTGACGATGTTACCGGCATCTGCCCAAGGCACAAACGCAGTACAAAATTAGCCTAGCGGCAGAGTTATTACAATATTTTTTCAGCAAAAAGCAGAGAGCCTAAAAAGAAAGCTCTCTGCTTAACAATTTTATTACCGCTATTCTATTACTGCTATTTATCGTTTTTTACTTGTATATTTTGGGGATCGGCTTTAGTGCTGTCAGCCGGCTCCGACTTTTCTTTAAAAGCAAAAAATCTTTGACCAATATAGTTACAGGCAACAAACAGGCAGCTGCCTATTATCATAGAAGCATTTGAAGCAAAGGCTTCTACGCTCCAGCCAAACATTGTAATGCTGTTTGCCGTGCAAATGTAATTTGTAAGCGGAATGGCTATTCCGTAGGCAATTAAATAGCACACAGCTATATTCAGAGCAAAGCGGACAACAGGCTTCCAACCCTTTTCTTTATTTTTAAAGGTAAAGTACTTATTAAGGAAATAGCTCATAATGCTGGCAAGAAAATAAGAAATACCGGAGGCCAGCCAAGTGCCTGTTGCACCCATTAAGCTAAGAGGCGTACAGTTAAACAGTACAAACTGCAAGCCTGTACCAACTATAGTATTTATAATACCAACAAGTATAAATTTCCAAAACTTAATGTCAAAAAACTTTTTTAAAAAATTACCCATAATTTCCTCTCTATTATTCAAAATAGCTTAAGTCATATTCCACCTTTTCAGGCTCCTGCTCTGTCTGTGTGACGGTGGAGTCTGTATTTTCTGCTATATTGTCAGGGGCTGCTTTTTCCTCTGTATTTTTTTCAACGCTGCTTTCAGACGGCATGTCCGATTTTTCGGCAGTGGCTGTCTTTTCTGCTTGCTTGTGCTGTGAATTTTTGTTTTCATCTGCGTTGTTTTTTACTTCTTTTACATTGCTTTTTTCAGCAGGTGCAGACTGTGCCGCACTGTAGTTTGTATCCTTTACAATAAATATAGGACGGTGCTTGCTTTCCAGATAGATACGGCTTATGTATTCGCCTAAAATACCGATAGAAAGCTCGATAATTCCGCCTAAGAACAAAACTGCACAAAGAGTGGTAACATAACCCGGCACTGCAACGCCAAAAATTAAGGTTTGAATAAGCGTAACAATTATATATATAAATGCAATCAGAGAAATAACAGAGCCTGCCGCCGCAAGCCACCTTAGCGGTGCTACCGTAAAGGACGCAAAACCGTCTATGGCATACTTAAACAATCCCCAGAAGCTCCATTTGGTTGTACCTATGGCACGCTCTACATTTTCGTAAGGAATCCACTTTGTATCGTAGCCTACCCAGCAGAAAAGCCCCTTTGAAAATCTTTGAACCTCGCTCAAGGATACTACCGAGTCAACCATTTGTCTGGTCATCATTCTGTAGTCAACTGCACCGTACGGCATTTGAACATCGGAAATTTTGTTGCTTATTTTATAGAAGCTTTGTGAAAACAGGCTGCGTATTTTAGACTCGCCCTCTCTTGTAGTTCTGCGGGCGGCACAGCAGTCGTAGCCCTCCTCCATAGCCTTGCACATATCTATAAGCATTTTAGGCGGATGCTGTAAGTCTGCGTCCATTACAACAACATAGTCGGCTGTGGAATATTTCAAGCCGGCATACATTGCAGATTCCTTTCCGAAATTTCTTGAGAAGGATATATATTTTACATTACTGTATTGCTTTGCCAAATTTTTCATAACGGTATAGGTTCCGTCCTTACTGCCGTCATTAACAAGTATAAACGAAAAGCTATAGCCCTCTATAGTCTCAGTAACCTTAGTGGTTTCCCTTATAAAAACCGCCAAGCCCTCTTCTTCATTGTAGCAAGGTACAACCAATTCAACTGTTTTCATCGCTGTCAACCTCTTTTCATAATGTCCTTTTAATTATAACAAACTTTCTTAAATAAATAAAGCATAATATATTTTTTATTTATTAATTTCTGTACAAATTCTTAAATAAAACCTAAATTTATCCAACTTAGGCATAAAAATTAAAACCGCAACATAAAACAGGGTATATTAATTGAAAATTTTACTGAGGTATGATAAAATTACAGCATATTTTTAGCTTTTTTGGAGGAAGTGAGCATATGGACCTTAACGCAATTTTAAAAGCCGTAAGTGACTTTTTGTGGGGCTGGCCTATGATTATTTTACTGCTTGGCACGCACCTGTTTACGACAATACGAACAGGCTTTATTCAGAAAAAAATTCTTACGGGAATTAAGCTTTCAGTAAAAAAGGATCCCGCTACCCACGGCGATATAAGCCAGTTTCAGGCTTTAACAACCGCCCTTGCCTCTACTATAGGTACAGGCAACATTGTAGGCATAGGTACGGCTATAGCACTGGGCGGCACAGGTGCTGTTTTATGGTGCTGGCTGACAGGCATACTGGGTATTGCCACAAAATACGCAGAGTCGCTTATAGGCGTAAAATACCGTGTAAAGGCCAAGGACGGCTCTATGGTAGGCGGTGCTATGTATGCCCTTGAAAGGGGCTTGAACCTAAAGTGGCTTGCCGTAATATTTGCACTTTTTGCGGCCTTCGCTTCCTTTGGAATAGGCAACGGCGTACAGGTAAACGCTATCGCGAACATATTTAATCAGGCATTTACACCCGACGGCGGCTATCGGATTAACATATTCGGTCAAAGCTTTGACATTGTAGGCGTTATATGCGGCGTTGTTATTGCCATACTGGTAGGCGTTGTACTGTATGGCGGAGTTAAGTCCATATCAAAGGTTTGCGAAAAGCTGGTTCCTTTTATGGCTGTTTTGTATGTGCTGGGCTGTATTTACATACTTATTTACAACCACCAATATATTGTGCCTGCTATAGTAGACATTGTTCAATCTGCTTTTTCAATACAATCCGCTGTAGGCGGTGCTGTAGGCGGCGGTATGATGCTGGCGTGCCGCTACGGTATAGCAAGAGGCTTGTTTTCTAACGAATCCGGTATGGGCTCTGCCCCTATAGTTGCGGCTGCCGCACAAACAAGAAACCCTGTAAGGCAGGCTCTTATCTCCTCTACAGGCACCTTTTGGGACACTGTTGTTGTATGCCTTATGACAGGTCTTGTACTTGTAAGCAGTATACAGGCAAACCCTGAAATAAGCATTTCCGGCAACGGCGGCGACCTTACCTTTAAGGCCTTCAGCCAAATTCCGTATGTGGGTGTAGCAATTATTGTTGTAGGCATTGTACTGTTTGCTTTTTCAACAATTCTCGGCTGGGCATACTACGGCGAACGCTGTGTAGTATATTTAGTAGGAACAAAAGCACTAAAGTTTTACAGGCTGCTGTTTGTTCTGTTTGTACTTGCATCACCGCTAATCAGTCTTGACGCCGTATGGACATTGGCGGACATACTGAACGCACTAATGGCAATACCAAACATTATAGCCATATGGCTGTTGAATAAGGTTATAGCCGACGACACAAGACATTATTTAGGACATCTTGACGAAATAGACAGATCACCTATACCTACTATAGACAAAAGCTATAAGGGTATTTAAACCGATATATTAAGGGTATCTCCTGCAAAACGCTCGCATAATTTGGCGTTTTTGAAGGCGGTACCCTTGCTTTTATATATGCTCCCGCAAAATCCTTATACTTTATACAAAAATACATAAATTGTTTTAAAAATACACCTTGATATTGTTATTGTTTTATACTATAATTAATAATGGTGTATTTTCGGGCGGATTACTTAATAATTTTGAAAGGAAAAATAGCTTTATGTCTAAAAAAAATAACGCAAAAAAGAAGGGCAAGGCAGGCAAGGCAGTTGCTGTATTTGTTGCATTGGTTTTAATAGCCGGTTCTGCGTGCGTTGTTAGCTATCTTGTAAGGAGAGGACAAAACGCAATAAGCAACTATACTACAGTGCCTACGGCGGCTACAGAAGGGTCTGACTCTCACTCTGTAACAGAGCAAGATATGCCAAAGCTGTCATGCGACGACAACAGCAACGGCTATATAGACGGTGCCGTATATATATGGCAAAATAAGGGCTTTGAAACCTTTAAGGGAAATGTTGCAGACGCTAAGGCATATGCAAAAAGCATAAGCAACTACAAAACCGCACTGGGCAAGGTTAAGGTTTATAATGCTGTGGTACCTACAAGCACCGAAATAGCCCTGCCGGAGCGACTAAGCAAAACATTTTCTAATAATCAAAGAGAAAATATTTCCACAATTATAAAAAGTCTGTCAATGGATGTAACACCCGTAGATGTTTACAACACTTTGGGACAAAAGCGAAACGAAAATATTTACTACGGTACAGACAAATACTGGACGCAGCTGGGAGCATACTATGCATATACAGACCTCGCCAAGGCTTTGGGCAAGAAGCCGGCAGAGCTAAAAAGCCTAAAGTCGGTTACCCCCGGCAACACCTTCCTTGGCTCTCATGTTAAGGCTACAGTTTCTAAGGAAACAACAGCCGGAAACCCTATGCTTATATCAAATCCGGACAAGGTAACCTACTACAGCTTACCAAAGGGCGTTACGGCAACAGCACTTAAAAAGGGCGATGACAGTCCGGCTGAAATTGACTATTACAATACAGAAACAGAGGACGGCAGCTCACCTAACGATATTTACAACACCTATGACTGTGCCTATACGGTATTAAAAAACAAGGATATAAAGCAAGGCAAAATAGCCCTTGTGTCAGATAAATTTGGCTATGGTATAGCACCGTTTTTAGCTAATAATTATAACGAGGTACATATTATTGATGTTGACTGCTTTGAGAGAAATATCAAAAATTATCTTGAAGAAAATAAAATTACAGAGGTTGTTTATTTAAACGGAATAATGTCGGCAAACACAGCCGCAAAAACAGCCAAAACGGACGCAATGTTCTAAATTGACAAGGGCTATGTAATAAAGCAGCAGAAAGGGCGGTGATTACTGTGTTGGGAGAATTTATTGATGTTGCTATACTGGGCAAAATATCTAAAAAAGGTGTATACACCGGCTATATAGTCAAGTGTGAAAACAAAAAGTACAAGCGTAACAGTATTGTTGTGTTTTCCAGAACGCCACTGTCCGAAACAGTGCACTGCACGGTAATTGCTACCACACAGCTAAATAACAACATAAAATTTATTGCTGCACCAAGCGGTCAAATATACTATCAGCCCGAAATAAAAGAGCTTTTGCGTGAGGTAAGGAATGTTCGCTACAACAAGCTAACCTGCTTATACGAAAAGTCCTGCGGTGCTATTGTATTCCATAGGTTTTCTGACGGTATCAAGGTTTTGCTGGTAAAAAACCACAACGGAAGATACTGGAGCTTCCCTAAAGGTCATATGGAAAAAAACGAAAACGAGCACCAAACAGCAGCAAGAGAAATAAAAGAGGAAACCGGACTGACCGTTCGTTTCTATGACAATTACCGACAAATAAGCGACTATGTGCCATTTGGCAGAATAAAAAAGAGAGTTGTCTTTTTTCTGGCAGAGGCACGCACAGCAGATGTAAAAATTCAAAAATCGGAGATTGACCTATATATATGGGTTACATTTGAAGAAGCCCAGCGTATGTGTAAATACGAAAACGACCTGCGTGTACTGAAAAAAGCAGAAAATATGATTAAATATCACGACAGGCGAAAAAGAGAAAAAAAAAGAAATGTTATAAAATAACTATTTTTTCACTTTGACAGTAGTATTAACAAGCACCAAATACAAAGCAATAAAGCAGCCCCTGCCTCCACAAGGATGTAATTCCTTGGAGACAGGGGCTAATATTTTAATAATTGAGCAGATTACGCTTATTATATGTATTTTATGTAAATAATAAGCTGTTAGATTATGAGTAAAACCTTAACCACCTCTGCTTAGAGTATATGAGGTTTTGGCTTTATCTTGTAGTTTGCGAATATCCGTAAAATCCAAAAAAGCCCTTTGAGAAAGGATTTCTCCTCTCTCAAAGGGCTTGGTAAACTCGAAGTTGTCATACTCTTTGCATAGATAATATTTCAGCTTTACTTTGTAAGAACCTTCTTACAATATTTATGTGCGCCACAATACGGACATACTAATTTTCGCTTTGTAATTGTATGAGGTCCCATAATATATGACTTCATATCTGGAACAAATCTATTATTACATTCGGGACACTCAAATGCTCCTGCTTCTATATCAAGTACACAGGCAATTGCAATTCCTCCAACTACTACAACAAGACCTATTACTATAAGAAGAACTCTAATCCAGTTCTCCATATCCAGCATTCCCGACAATATAAATAATGGAACTGCCGCTATAATTGTAAGTCCTGCCACCATTGCTGATAGGACAATTTTCTTTTTGCTTTCATGAGCTTCTCTAACTAAATTCACCATATTTTCCTCCGCTTTCTTCAGATAATCTTCTTCAGATACTCTTTCACCAGACAGTAGTTCATTAACTGTTATCTCCAGTTCCTTACATAATGGTAACAACAATGATACTTCTGGAAAACCATTTCCTCTCTCCCATTTTGAAATTGTTTTATCACTGATTTCTAATTTTTCTGACAGTTGTTTTTGTGTATATCCTTTTCGTTTTCTTTCATCAGCAATAAATTTACCAATCTTAATTTGATCCATCTGTTTTCCTCCTTTCTGGTTTGATTATCCTATGATTTGATTATGAATCACACCCACGCAACGTAGAATATGGTGAATTTATGCGGTTTCTACGCTCCGTAGAGTGAAATTCCAATTTATCTTTTTTCTGAAAATGGGCAATCCCGATTGAGACTGCCCATTCATCTTGAAAATTATGCGATTTTTTCTTGCTTGCACTTAATTTTGCATCAGTTGATGTAAGCTTTATGTGAGCCACTGTTTTTAGATTTTCAAAAGTCCAAAATCTGCATAAATAGAGGTTTTTTTGCACTTATTACTTATCAAGTGGCTTCATTGTCGGGAAGATGATTACATCTCTGATAGAAGCACTGTCTGTTAGCAGCATAACAAGTCTGTCTATGCCCATACCCATACCGCCTGTTGGTGCCATACCGTACTCAAGGGATGTTAAGAAGTCTTCGTCAATCATATTTGCTTCTTCGTCGCCAGCCTCACGCAGCTTTAGCTGATGTTCAAATCTGCCACGCTGGTCGATTGGGTCGTTAAGCTCTGAATATGCGTTTGCAAGCTCTCTGCGTGTTACAAACAGCTCAAACCTCTCAACAAGCTCCGGCTGATTTGGCTTACGCTTTGTAAGCGGTGACACCTCAACAGGGTAGTCGCATATAAATGTTGGTTGTTGAAGTTGCTCCTCAACATACTCCTCAAAGGCAGTATTTAGAATGTTGCCCCATGTGTCGGTTGGCTTTACCTCAAGCTTTAGCTCCTTGGCAACCTCTTTTGCCTTTTCTGTATCGCCGATAAATTGGCTAAAGTCAACGCCTGCATATTCCTTTACAGCGTCTATCATTGTCATTCTCTTAAATGGAAGCGACAGGTCAACAGCCTCGCCCTGATACTGAATTTGGTCTGTTCCGTTTACCTCTATACAAGCCTTGTTAATCAGCTTTTCCGTTAGGTCCATCATACCGTTATAGTCGGTGTAAGCCTCGTACAGCTCAATGGTTGTAAACTCAGGGTTGTGCTTAACATCCATACCCTCGTTTCTGAACAGTCTGCCTATTTCGTAAACCTTTTCCATTCCGCCTACTATTAGTCGCTTTAGGTAAAGCTCCGGGGCAATTCTTAGATAAAGGTCCATATCAAGTGTATTGTGATGAGTAATAAACGGTCTTGCGGCCGCACCGCCTGCTATGGTATTAAGTACAGGGGTTTCTACCTCTATGTAGCCAATGTCGTCAAGCTGTTGACGAATTGACTTAATAATTTTGCTTCTGGCAATAAATGTGTTTTTAACCTCAGGATTTACCATTAGGTCAACATAACGCTGACGGTATCTAAGGTCTGTATCCTTTAAGCCATGGTGCTTTTCAGGCAATGGCAGCAAGGACTTTGACAAAAGTCTGATTTCCTTTGCGTGTACAGATATTTCGCCTCGTCTTGTTTTAAAGACAAAGCCCTTTACCTCTACAATGTCGCCGATGTCCCACTTTGCCATTTGAACCTTGTAGGTGTCTTCGCCAACATCATTAATTCTAACATAAACCTGCATACGGCCGCTTCTGTCGTATACATCAATAAACGACGCCTTGCCCATATCTCGCCAGCTCATAATACGGCCGGCAATGCAAACATCTTTATTTTCCAGCTGTTCAAAGTTATCAATAATCTGTTGTGCTAGGGTATCTCTGTCGCTTGTGGTAATCTTAAACGGGTCGTTGCCGCTTTCCTGCAGTGCAGTAAGCTTGTCACGGCGAATTTGCAAAAGCTCGCTTAGGCTCTGCTCCTGCTGTTCTGCTTCAGGTGTTGTATTATCTTTGCTCATTTTACATTTCCTCGTTCTTCTTTAAAATTTCAAGTACCCGGTATTCTACTACTCCTCTAGGTGTTTCTACTGCTACAACATCACCCGGAGCCTTGTCCATCAGTGCCTCGCCTACAGGAGATTCGTCTGAAAGCAAACCATTTAGCGGATCGGCCTCGTTGGCGCCAACAATTTTGTATTCTATTTCTTTATTTCTTGCAATATTTTTTACACGCACTGTAGCACCCGGACGAACCCTGCCCGTATCAATATCCTCGATTACTACTGCATTTTTAAGCATATTTTCTATTTCAACGATTCTTGACTCTACTACAGCCTGGTCGTTTTTCGCTTCGTCATATTCGGCATTCTCTGACAGGTCGCCGTAAGAACGGGCAATTTCAATTTTTTCTGCAATTTCGTCACGCTTAGTAGTTTTTAAGAAATCCAGTTCTTTTTCGAGGTTTTCTAAGCCTTCTTTTGTCAATCTAACTTCCTTTTGCATTTATATCATCCTTTACAGTTTTATAGCAAATTACCCTTTGCGTATTCAAATTTAATTTTATCAAACAATATGCTCTATGTCAAGAAAATTTACCATACCAAGCCGCAAATTTGAGAAAGGAGCATTCCTGTTTTTTGTGCGACTGAGTTGAGCCTATGTTTTTTATTTTTTAACATTGCTGTCTTTAAAAAATAATTGATGCCTAGCTGTTTAAATTATTAACAATGCATTAATTATACACAATAAATTTGACAATAACAGAAATAAAATGTTATGATTAGTTGTAATTAGAAGTAATTTAAGGAGGTTTAAGCTTGTATGAATAATTCATATATCAGTGAGCTTACTCAAAAGTGCATTGACAGCAGCACGGTTGACACAGCACTGTACGCAAAGTACGATGTAAAAAAAGGACTTAGAGATAAAAACGGCGTAGGAGTACTTGCCGGACTGACAACCATATCTAATGTTATGGCTACAAAAGAGGTGGACGGCGTAAGAGTACCTTGTGCCGGTAAATTGCTGTTTAGAGGATATTCCATAAAAGACCTTGTAAAAAATTCCGGTAAGGCAGAGCATTTTGGCTTTGAGGAGGCTATGTACCTGATTTTGTTTGGCGAGCTTCCTACAAAGGAGCAGTACAAAAGCTTTAAAGAGCTTTTAGGCGAAAGTATGGTGCTGCCAAACAGCTTTACAAGAGATGTTATAATGAAAGCACCAAGTAAGGATATTATGAACTCTATTACAAAAAGTGTTCTTACCCTGGCGGCTTATGATGAAAAAGCGTCTGACATATCGCTTGACAATGTACTTGTACAGTGCATAAAGCTAATTGCGGTATTTCCTATGCTGGCTGTGTACGGCTACCACGCATATAATCACTACGAATGTGACGACAGCCTGTTTATTCACAGACCTGATCCTAATTTGTCTACCGCAGAAAATATACTTAGAATGTTAAGACCGGATATGAAATACACAGACCTTGAGGCCAGAGTGCTTGACGCAGCTCTTATTTTGCATATGGAGCACGGCGGCGGCAACAACTCTACATTTACTACGCATGTAGTATCCTCGGCAGGCTCTGACACATACTCGGTAATTGCCGCAGCATTGTCGTCACTAAAAGGACCAAAGCATGGCGGTGCAAATTTGAAGGTTGTACAGATGATGAATGACCTAAAGGAAAATGTAACCGACATAACAGACGAAAACCAGGTAAGAAGCTATCTTGAGAAGGTTCTTGCCGGAGAAGCCTTTGACCACAAGGGCTTGATCTATGGTATGGGACACGCTATATATTCGGTATCCGATCCAAGAGCACAGGTATTCAAAAAGTTTGTTCGTGGCCTAGCAGAAGAAAAGCATATGGATAAGGAATTTAAGCTATTCTCTATGATAGAAGAAATGGCCCCTGAAATTATTGCCCAAAAGCGTAAAATGTACAAGGGCGTAAGTGCTAATGTAGATTTTTACAGCGGTTTTGTTTACAGTATGCTTGGCATTCCGCTTGAGCTTTACACTCCTATATTTGCTATAGCCAGAATTGTAGGCTGGAGTGCCCACAGACTTGAAGAGCTGATTAATGTTGACAAAATTATTCGCCCTGCTTACAAGAGCCTTGTTGTTGAGCGTGAATATATTGATATTGAGGACAGAAAATAAACAATTTTACATTGCCAATAATTAGTCTGACGCCTATCGAAGGACAGCTGTCAGCTTAAATAAAAAATCCGCCGCCTCCGGCTTAGCCCGGAGCGGCGTTTTCGATTTTGGCAAAAAAACATTACTGCCATAAAATTGTTTTATTGCATTAAATGTTTTATTGTGATATACTTTTGTTAAATACTGAAATACGGAGGTTTTTTATGAGGTACAACATTGAGGGCGACAGTTTGCCAATAGTAGAGGTAAATCTGGATCCAAACGAAACCATTGTTACACAGGGCGGGGGAATGATTTGGATGTCTCCTAACCTAAAAATGGAAACATCATCGGGCGGACTCGGCAAGGCATTCAGCAAAATGTTCAGCGGTGAGTCAATTTTTCAAAATCGTTATACTGCTGTGGGTGGTCCCGGCTTTATTACGCTTGCCTCTTCTTTCCCGGGATCAATTCTAAAATTCGATATTTCCCCTAATACACCTATAGTTGTGCAAAAATCCGGATTTTTGGCAAGCTCGGCAGGAGTAGAGCTTTCTATATTCTTCAACAAAAAATTCGGTGCCGGCTTATTTGGCGGTGAAGGCTTCATTATGCAGAAGCTCTCGGGACAGGGCATTGCTTTCATAGAAATTGACGGTTACTGCAAGCAGTACACACTTGGCTCCGGTCAACAGCTTATTGTAGACACCGGTAATCTGGCTGCAATGGACGCTACCTGCTCTATAAGTATTCAAAAGGTACCGGGCGTTAAAAATATGCTGCTTGGCGGCGAGGGACTTTTCAATACTGTTGTTACCGGCCCGGGCAGAGTATTCTTACAGTCACATCCTATTTCAACTGTTGCGGCAGCAATTCGTCCGTTTATTGCAACAAACTAACAGGATTACAGGGTGAGCTTTATGTCAGAGGATAAGAACAACAGCGAAAAGCCCCGTCTGACAGACGAACAGCTAAAGAAAAACTCGGAAAAGCTGGAGCAATACGACCGCATACTAAAGGTAACTGCAGCAGCACTTGCAATAATGTTTGGCATTATAGTGTGCATAGTGGCAGTTCTTATTGCAAACAACAGCTAATCGGAATTTCAATACAAAAGACACGGCGTACAGCCCCACCTACTAGGTAAGGGTTGTACGCCGTTTTTTTATTTTAATTACTTATATAATTCGGTGGACTTTTTACCGCTATTCAATACTTTTTAGTGATTCCACCATACTTATCGCATTAATTTTAAAATACATAACAAAATTTACAATTAACGCAAACAGTACTGTAAATGCCGATGCATAAACAAAGCTCATCCAGCTTACCGTTCTGCCAAACATTACTGTATCGACCTCTGCGGTAGATATAATAAAGTTGGTTAGGAACACACCCATAACAAGCCCTGCCAAGATGCCCACAGCAGTTAAAACAATATTTTCACGGTACACATATGCACTTGTTTCTCTGTTGTAAAAGCCCAATACCTTTATGGTAGCAATTTCACGCACTCGCTCGGCTATGTTGATGTTGGTTAGATTGTACAGCACCACAAACGCCAAAGCTGCAGCACATATTATCATAACATAAACTATAACATTAAGATTGTTGAGCATATCTTCGACCTTATCTATATTTCCGCTTAAAAAGCTTACGCCTATAACATCGTCACGCTTTAAAAGCTTTGTTCCGAAGTCCTCCTCCTTCTCGGTATTCATACTGTGCTTTTCTATAATAACATTGTAGGACGGGCTTTCTTTATAAATTTCTTTATAATATTCAGGCGTCATATAAATATAGTTATTTATATGATTTTCGCAGATACCGTTAATTTTCACTGTATAGTCCTTGTTTTCATAGGTATAAGTAATGGTGTCGCCTACCGAAAGCTTGAGAATATTTGCTATTTTTTCGGTTAATATAACGCCGCTGCTGCTTAGCTTCAGCTTTTCGCCGCCGATGCGTGTGTGCAAATCTATAAGCTTATCAATTTGACTGACATTTTCAATAGTATATACAGATATTTGATACTGCTTGTCCTCCTTGTCTGTTACCTTGCCGGTGTGGTAGTTAAACCTTTGTACCGCTTCTACATCATTATAATTCTCTACAAAGCTGTACAGCTCCTGCTGCTGTTCATCTGTAATGTTGTCCTTTGGCACAATAACACCGCTGTACTTTATAACATCACCAAACTGCTGTGTAATAATCGCATTTATGGAATCCTTTAGTCCGAATGCCGCTACAATCAGTGCGGTACAGCCCGCCACACCTAATACGGTCATTAAAAATCTTGACTTATACCTAAAAATGTTTCTCGCCGTTACCTTTGAGGTAAAGCCTATATGATTCCAAATAAAGCTTATACGCTCCAGCAGTATTCTTTTACCCGGTCTTGGTGCTTTTGGACGCATTAGTTTTGACGGCTCTGCCCGCATTAAACCATAACCTACAAACAGCACAACGCCGCAGGTGCAGATAATGGAGGCAATAGAGCCTATTATCATACTTGACCACGGTACGGCAAGCTCCATATCCGGCAGCTTATATAACAGCTTATAGGTATTGAATATTATTGCCGGCAGTGTAAATACACCTGCCACACAGCCTACAACACTGCCTATTATTGCAGCTGTAGATGAATAAATAAAATACTTGCTTAGGATACTTCCGGAGGAATACCCCAACGCCTTTAATGTGCCTATTTCGGTACGGCGTTCCTCCAACAGTCGTGACATAGTTGTTAGGCATACTAAAACCGCTACTGCCAAAAAGAACAGCGGGAACACCATAGCTATGGCGTCTACACTTTGGGTATCGTCATAATACGAGCCGTAGCCGTCGAGGTCTTGCCTTGTAGTTACATACCACCGTGGAGAAGAAATTTTGTCAAGCTGTGCTTGTGCGTCGCTAAGCTTTTTCTGTGCCTCCTCCAGTTTTTTCTGTGCAGCTTCTTTATTTTTGTCCAGCTCTTTTTGTGCGGCATTAAGCTTTTTATCGGCAGCGTCCTTTGTATCTGCCAGCTGCTTTCTGCCCTGCTTCACCTGCTGCTTGCCTGTTACAATGGAGGACTGTGCATCGTCCAGCTTTTGCCTGCCCTCTTTTTTTGCGGCGTCAAACTGACTTTTGGCTGCGGCAAGCTGCTGTTGTGCAGAATCTATTTGTGTCTGTGCAGAATCTATTTCCGACTGACCGTCTGCCCTTGACTGCTCAAGCTGTGCCTGTGCTTCATCAAGCTGTGCCTTTGCCTGCCTTAGCTGTTCTTCGCCGTCGGCAAGCTGCTGCTGACCGTTTTGCAGCTGTGCTTTATAGGACTGCACCAAAGCACTAAGGTCATTAATCTGCTTTTTATATTCTTCCTTAGCCTCGTTGTCCTTGCAATTGTCTAAAAGCTCTGTAAGCCTATCAAGATTTGTCTGAACATTCTCAAGCAGAGGCATATATGTATTTATTTTTTCCTCTGCCTGAGGCTTAGTAACCTGATAAAACTCCTTATACTGTGCCTCGTACTGTGCCTGTGCTGTTTTGAGCTGAGTTTCTGCCTGTGAAATGCTTGTGGAATATGCAATTTTTGCAGTGGCAAGCTGTCCCTTTGCCTCCTGTAAAAGCAGCTCCTTTGAATTAATTTCATTTTGTGCCGCTAAAATTTCCTCATAATAGGTTGTAATTGAATACGGAAGCTGACTTTCGCCCTCTGTTAGCTTTTCCTCTGTATCGTCCAGCTTCTTCTGTGCCTGTGCCGTTTGGTCGGCAAGCTCTGTTTTGCCGCTGTCAATTTTATTTTGTGCGTCGTTAAGCTTTTTCTCAACGGCCGCCGCTTCACCGGCATATTCCACCTCGCCGTCACGCAGCTTATCCTTTGCCGGCTCTACAACCTCCTGCCTAAAAGCATCCAAACGATCATCAGCAACATTTTCCAGCTTGCTTGCAATACGGTCAACGCCATTTTTATACTCGTCTGTAAAAGGGGATACCTCACTGCTTGTGTATTCCGTGCTTACAAACACCTGTGTGTACCTGTCAGACTTAAATTCATCGGGGTTTAAGTATGCACTGTAGGAAACCTCTCCTGTTCCTATGGCTGTAGTGCCATGGTCATAGGACATATAAAGTGGCGACTCGACTACGCCCACTACTGTGTATTCTCTGCTTTTAAGCATATCGTCTACATTGGTATCTCCGGCGTACTGCTGAATTTTTATGGTGTCGCCTACACTGTAGGTGAAATTCTTTTCTACCGCAATTTCACCGGATTTTTCAGGGAGCCTGCCGTCCTTAACATTCAGCTTGTTCATACTGCTGTCTATAGAGTGCAGTCTGTATACCTCGGCACTTCTGTCGGTGTCGACCATAACATCGAGCATATAGCCTGCCGCCACCTTGGTTACACCGTCTACCTTTTCCATGGCCTTAATGTCGTTTTTATCAAAGCCTACCGTTGAAATCAGGCGTATATCCATAAGACTGCTGTCAAGGTAATATTTTTCGGCAGTTTTCAGCATTGTAGGGCTTGCACCTTTAACTCCCGCAAAAAAGCCTACTCCCAACGCTACTATAGCGAGTATTGACAAAAACCTTCCCTTGCTCTGCCAAATTTCTCTGAATATATTTTTCCATAAAGTTGGCGTCATCTGCTTCACCACCTTCTATATGCTACCATTCGATATTTTCTACTGCTACAGGGCTGTTGTTTATAACATTGCTTACGGTTTTTCCGCTTTTCATTGTAATTACCCTGTGTGCCATAGGAGTAATAGCGGAATTGTGAGTAATTAAAACCACTGTCATACCCTCTTTTTCACAGGTGGTTTGCAGCAGCTTTAAAATGGACTTTCCCGTTTTGTAGTCCAGTGCACCTGTCGGCTCGTCACACAAAAGCAGTGCCGGCCTTTTCGCCAAGGCTCTGGCAATAGAAACTCTTTGCTGTTCGCCGCCGGAAAGCTGTGCCGGAAAATTGTCCATACGGTCGGCCAGTCCCACACTGCGAAGTGCCTCCTCGGGCGACATTGCGTCCTTGCACAATTGCGTTGCAAGCTCTATGTTTTCTTTAGCCGTTAAATTAGGAATAAGGTTATAGAACTGAAATACAAAGCCTATGTCCTTCCTGCGGTAGCCTACCAGCTGTTTTTTGCTGTAGCGGCTTATATCCTTATTGTTTACAATAATTGTTCCGCCGGAGCAGTTATCCATACCGCCCAGCATATTCAGCACCGTGGTTTTACCTGCGCCCGACGAGCCTACTACTACTACAAATTCTCCTTTTTCAATACAAAAATTAACGCCGTCTACAGCATTAATGCTCAGCTCTCCCATTTTATATGTTTTATATACATTCTTAAATTCAACAAAAGCCATATATCCACCTCTTTATATAACACTCTGTTTATACCCTGCTTATTATATCCTGCTTAATAAATTCCCTGCACTGTTACCTCTCCGGAATTGACTGCCACAATACTGCCGCCGTCCAACCTAACATTCAGGTCGCCGTGGCTGCCTATTGACACAGCCTCACCCTCAAGGGTGCTGCTGCCTCTAACCACCCTTACACGCCTGCCTATAGTTGCACACAAGCCGGTGTACTGCGGCAAAATTCCCTTTTCAAGGTCTGTCAGGTACAGGTCAATATAATGCTCCACATACTTCAGCACAGTTTTAAACAGCTCTGCCCTATTTATATCACTGCCTGCTTCTATAGACAGCGAGGTTGCTTTACTGCGTATTTCGGCGTCAAACTCCTTTGTATTTACATTAATGCCAATGCCAACAACAGCGTAGTCTATTCTGTTATCCTCTGCCGTCATTTCTGTAAGAATTCCACACACCTTTTTATTGCCTATAATAACATCGTTTGGCCACTTTATAAGGGCATTAAGCCCTGTATACTGCCTTATTGCCATACACACGCCCAGCCCTGCCGCAAGGGTTATGCCTGATACCTTGCTGGGCGGGAGCTGCGGACGAAGCAAAAAGCTGAACCAAATGCCTGTGCCGGGCGGTGAGCTCCACACTCTGCCTAACCTGCCCTTGCCCGTAAGCTGCTGTTCTGCCACTACTACAGTACCATGAGGGGCGTCCTGTGCCGCCAGCCTTTTAACCTCTTGGTTAGTGGAGTCTACACTCTGCAAAAAAACAAGTCGTTTGCCTAAAGTCTTTGTTTGCAGCCCCTCCTCAAGCTCCATTGCGTTAAGCACGCCTGTACTGTTAATAAGCTTGTAGCCCTTGTTTGTTACAGAATCTATTTCATAACCCTCACCTCTAAGAGCCTTAATATATTTCCAAATTGCAGACCGTGTAATACCCATTCGTTTTGAAAGCTCCTCGCCGCTTATGTAGTCATTACTGCCTTTTAACAGCAGCAAGACCTTATCCTTTGCATAATTCTCCTTCATAATTCTCCTCCTGCCTATAAAAATGGCGGCAAAAAGCCTTAACCGCCTGCCTCCACAATTATTATTCATTATTTATTTTTATCGTATATTATTCTTAAGCCCTTTAGCAAAAGGTCATTATCTATAATAATGTTCTTGTGCTTACAGTACAGCATAATACTCGGTGCTATACCGCCTGTGGCAATAACCGTAGTCCTTTCGCCAAGCTCCTGTTCTATACTGTCTATAATACCGTCTACCATAGCGGCACTGCCGTAAACCGCACCGCTTTTCATACAGTCTACAGTGTTGGTGCCTATTATTTTTTTAGGAGGCTCAAGGCTTATTTTAGGCAGCTGCGAGGTTCTGGCCGTAAGGCTTTCCTGACATACCATGATGCCTGGTATAATCATACCGCCTATATATGTCTTGCTTTTATCTATTACCGACACGGTTGTAGCCGTACCCATATCAAACACAATGGCAGGCAGCTTGTACTGCTGTATGGTAGCCACTGCGTCTACTACCAGGTCGCTTCCGACTTGCTTGGGGTTATCCAGTGCTATATTAAGCCCTGTTTTCACACCGGGGCCTACCACCATTGTGTCAAGTCCGGCCGTAATTTTAACAGCCTCCTGCATTACAGAGGTAAGAGGCGGCACAACAGAGGAAATTATACTGCCGTTAAGCCTGCCCTTGTCTATATTGTTCAAGCTGAGCATACTGTTTATCTCTACAGCGTACTGCCAGCTTGTGCGGCTAATATCGGTTTTTATTCTGAACAAAGCCTCCACATTGCGGTTATGGTCAACACAGCCTAATACAATATTTGTATTGCCTATATCAAGTGCTAAAATCATTTTATCAATCCATTCGTTGTCATAAGAAAACTTATTTTATAATTATTTATTATACACTTTTGAGCTGCGTTTTGGCAAGTATTTTGTATACATTTACTTTACTTTACAAAAAATATACCTTATAATGAAAAGCATACAAAAACACAAAGGAGAGTGCTTATGCTAAAGGACAAAAACATACTTTTATGTGTAGCAGGAGGAATTGCGGCATATAAAATACCCAACCTTGCAAGTATGCTTGTAAAGCAGGGCTGTAATGTAAATGTGCTTATGACCAAAAATGCCGAAAGCTTTATAACAGCTAAAACCTTTGAAACCCTTACAGGCAACACCTGTATGGTAGACACCTTTCAAACTACCTATCCTCCAAGAATACATCATATTAACCTTGCCACAACCGCCGACTATGTAATGGTTGCACCTGCCACTGCAAATATTATAGGCAAAATTGCACACGGCATTGCCGACGATATGATAACCTCTACCTTGCTTGCCTGCAAATGTCCTGTAGCACTGGCACCGGCAATGAATGTTAATATGTTTGAAAATCCTATTGTTCAGGACAACATAGCAACACTGAAAAAGTACGGCTACAACATAATTGAGCCTGCCACAGGCTATATGGCGTGCAAGGCTGTAGGAAAAGGAAAACTGCCCGAGCCTGTACAGCTGTATAAATATATAGAAAAGGAGCTTGCCTTTACCCACGATTTACAGGGTAAAAAGGTGCTTGTAACAGCCGGAGCAACAAAAGAGCCTATAGACCCTGTACGCTACATTTCTAACAATTCCACAGGAAAAATGGGCTATGCACTGGCAAAGGCGGCTATGCTTAGAGGGGCTGATGTAACCCTTGTAACAGGTCAGACCGCACTGGAGGATATTCCTTTTGTACACACAGTAAGGGTAACAACCGCACAGGATATGTACAACGCCGTAACCGAAAGCTTTGCCACGGCGGACATAACCATAAAGGCGGCGGCTGTAGCAGACTACACGCCGGCAGAGGTTGCACAAAATAAAATAAAAAAAGCAGATGGCGACGCCAATATTAAGCTAAAGCGAACAAAGGATATTCTAAAAGAGCTTGGCAACAGAAAAACCGACAAGCAATTTGTATGCGGCTTTAGTATGGAAACTGAAAATATGCTTGAAAATTCAAAGGAAAAGCTGGCAAAGAAAAATATTGATATGATTGTCGCCAACAACCTAAAAACAGAGGGTGCCGGCTTTGGAACCGACACCAATGTTATTACCCTTATAACAAAAAAAAGTACAGAACAGCTTCCGATAATGTCAAAGGAAGAATGTGCACACAAAATAATTGACAAAATTTTAGAGCTGAAAGGCTGACATACAGCTGTAGCGGATTTTGTTAAACACACAGCTGAATATACACCTTTATTTTTTACAAGCTAAGGGACGTTTCAAATTAAAAATGAACCGTCCCTTTTAATTTTGGTTATGTTAAATTATTATTTTATCCTGCTTATACAAAAAGGCAGAAATTTTAGTTTACAGAAAACCTCTCCTTTTTGCCTCCTCCAACAGCTTTGGCTGTATATGAGGGTATGTCCAATTATCCGGCAGCCTCTCTGTAATAACAACCTTTTCAATTTCACTGTGGAGCTCCTTTTCAAGGGCTTTTACCTGAGCATAGTATAACATTCCAAAGGTTTCTTTTCCGTCAAAATTATCTGACGCAGTTACAGAATATACGCAGATCGGCTGTATGTCGAATTTCAAAGCACCTGTTTCTTCACTTAGCTCTCTTGCGGCTGTGTCACTGATAATCTCATTAGGCTCTCTGTGGCCGCCCGGCACCTCTAAGGTATTGCGCTGTTTGTGCTTGCAGAAAATAAATTTGCCGTTATACTTTGCAATAATAACCGCAAATTTTAGCAAATCGTCGGCTACATTGTCATAAAATTTTACTACAGTCATATTATTTAATTCCCCTATTAAAATTTATATTATGCTTTTCTATGTCGCTCAAGAAAATCTACGATAATTATTTAACCAAAAAAGATGTTAATATTGCAAAGTAATGGAACACACTGCCCCCTATAGTAAACAAATGCCATATTGAGTGGAAATACTTAATTTTCTTTATTGCATAAAATATAACGCCAACCGAATACAGCACTCCGCCTATTAACAAAAATACTAATGAAATAGTAGGCAATGAATTTATAAGCGGCACTATAGCCGCTATAATAGCCCAGCCCATTATTATATAGCACACAACAGATATTTTTCTGAAACGCTCAAGGTCTATGGCATTCAGCACTATTCCCAGTGCCGCCGCACCCCATATAAAGCCAAACAGCACCCAGCCCAGCGTACCACGCAGTGTAACAAGGGTTATAGGGGTGTACGTACCTGCAATAAGCAGGAATATGGTAACATGGTCCATTACACGCATTACCCGCTTTGCCTTTTCGTTGGTAATGGCATGGTACAGAGTAGACATGGTGTACAAAATAATAAGTGCGCCGCCGTAAACAGCACTGCTTACCACACCCCAAGGGTCTGAATACAGAGCCGTCATTACTATAAGCACTACCGTGCCGGCTATGGCAAGCAGTGCCCCTACACCGTGGGAAACCGAATTAAATATTTCTTCACCCAGTGTATAGCGTTTGTTTAGCGGAATTTTTGTTTCTTTCTCTTTTCTTTCAGTCATAAAATCACCCTCTTATAAAACTTCAAGGGAAAGCTGTTTATTCTCAGAATTTGCAGTACCTTTTTCAACGGTTATTTCTGTAAGTGCCTTGCTGTAGCTTTTGCTTATGCCGTCGTCTGTGTATAAATTAAACTTAGCGTTATCGCCATAGGCTATTAGCTGCAGACTGTTTAAATCCAGCTTTTCGGTTGACAGTGCCGGCTTGCAAAGTGGCAAAACAGCTCCCTTTTTAATAAACAAAGGCACTTCGTCCATTGCTACCTCAATGTAGTGGTGGCCCTTTTTCATTTCTTCCTTAACAGTTACATTTTCACCGCTTAGCTTTACAAACAGCATATCCTCCGGCAAATATACATACCTGCCCTTTGCGTTCTGCTGATAAACAGGGGCTATCATAATGCTGTCACCAACCATTAGCTGGTCTTCTACCTGCGATGCAAATTCATCGTCAGTATAATCAAAGGCAACAGGGCGGAACATCATACCGTCCTCCAAGCAAGCCTTCATATATTCACTGTACAAATACGGTACTAGGCGGTACCTAACCTGCAGTACATTGCGGAACATATCTTTATTGTCAAAGCGGTAGCACTCCTGCAAGCGTGTACCAATGGCGGCATGGTTACGCATAAGAGGTGTAAATACCCCAAAGGCTGTCCAACGCAAAACCAAATCCTCTGTGGCGTTTGCACCAAAGCCGCCAATGTCGGAGCCTATATACATAAAGCCGCACATATTCAAAGACGGCATTTGCTTAATGGAAAGCAGTAGGTGTGACCACCATGATTGGTTGTCGCCTGTCCATATTCCACCGTAGCGGTGCATACCGATATATGAAGAACGGGAGTACATAAGGATACGCTTGTTCGGTCTTATTTCATCAAATGCCTGCGAAGCACTTCTTGTCATATAAAAGCCATACAGGTTATGCACCTTGTCATGACAAACCTGCTTGCCGTTTATATTGTGGTAAAACTCGGAATAATCAACCAGGTTTGAAAATAAATCTCTAAATTCAAAGAATGAGTTTATGTCCAAGTTTTTGTCCTTGTATTCAAAAATCTTTGCCCAGGCTTCTTCAAGCTTTTTCTTAGAATAGAAAATTGCCGGCTCGTTCATATCGTTCCAAAAACCCTCTATGCCCATATCGGTAAGCACCTTGTATTTACTGCCAAACCACTTGCTTGCGTCGGCATTGAAAAAGTCAGGGAAATGCGTAAGTCCCGGCCATACGGCAGTAACATAGTCCTCACCATCTGCGTTTTTGCAGAAGTAATTGTTCTTAACGCCCTCCTCGTAAATATCGTAACCCTTTTCTATTTTTACGCCTGCGTCAATAATAGGCACCAAATGAATATCACGAGCCTTCATTTCGTCTGCAAAGGACTTAAACTGCGGGAATTTTTCTTCGCTTACGGTAAAGTCCTTGTAGTTATCCATATAGTCAATATCAAGGTAAACGGCGTCTATTGGCATACCGTTGCTGCGGTAGCCCTCAACTACAGACCTTACCTCGTCTTCGTTCATATAGCTCCAACGGCTTTGCTGATAGCCAAATGCCCAAAACGGTGCAATGTAGCTTTTGCCTGTAAGCTTACGCATTTCCTTTACAATTTCAACCTCTGTGTCAGCCTCTATAATATACAAAGCGGCGTCTTCTGAATGTATTGTAATAGAAAGCTTGTCAAGGTGAGTATAGCCAATGTCAAATGTAATTTTTGACGGGCAGTCTACAAACACGCCGTATTTTCTTTTATTGTTGCTTACAATTATGAAATTATGGGCACCGTACAGCGACTCCTTATTTTCTACATGGTTAGGGTCGTCCGCACAAAAGCTTACATATTTCCAGCCACGCTTGTTAATTCCCCTTACATTTTCACCCAAACCGTATACTATGTCGTTTTGGCACAGGTCAGTGTTTAAAACAATCTCGCCGTTTTTCTGCAGCACCTGAAAATACTTTAGGTTACTGCCTGTTTTTGCTGTGCCTACAACCGCACCTGTATCCAGTGGATTTCCGAATATATATTTATTTATCAAGCCAATCATCCTTTCACTATGCAAAATATATTTTGCACTTTTAGTGATTATATTATATAATAAATTTGCTATAGATTTCATTACGAAATTAAAAATTTTTGATTATTATTAGGAGAATTAACAATGAGCAAAAAAGTAATAATAAGTGCTGACAGCACCTGCGACCTTCCTAAGGAAATACTGGATAAATACGGAATTATAACAATTCCTTTGCATGTAGTGCTTGGTGAAAACACCTACGAGGACCTTATAAACATAACACCTGATGAAATTTACGCACATTTCAGCAAAACAGGTCAGCTTCCGAAAACCTCGGCTGTAAATATGCAGGAATATATAGACAGGTTTAAGCCGTATATTGACGACGGCTGTGAGGTTGTACACTTTAACATAGGCAGTGCACTGTCTACCTCGCACCAACAGTGCCGACTTGCGGCAAAGGAGCTGAGCGGTGTATACCCTGTAGACTCCTGCAGTCTTTCCTCCGGTACCGGCCTGCTTGTCATGGAGGCGGCAGAGCTTGCACAGCAGGGTGTATCGGCACAGGAAATTGCCGAAAGGCTTCAGGCAAAAACGGATAAAATACACTGCAGCTTTATAGTTGACAAGCTAAACTACCTGCACGCCGGCGGCAGATGCTCGTCTGTAGCACTGCTGGGTGCAAACCTGCTTAACATTAAGCCTTGCATAGAGGTAAGCGACAAAGACGGCAGTATGACTGTAGGCAAAAAATACCGTGGCAAGCTTTCTAAGGTGCTTGAACAGTATGTAAAGGAAAAATTTGAGCAATGCAGCAACATTGACCCTAAGCGTGCTTTTATAACACATGCCGGCATACCGCAGGAAACCTGCGACCACCTGTACGGATTAATTAAAGACTTAAATTACTTTGATGAAATTATAATCTCCCGTGCCAGCTGTACAATTTCTTCACACTGCGGCCCTGACACCATGGGACTTATATTTATGGAAAAATAACAAAGGCAATACAACGAAAATACAGCTGATTTTATATAAGGTTAGGATACTCTTTAATATCGGCTGCAATGCAAAAGCGGACTGTACGGTAAATTGTACAGCCCGCTTTTTTATGTAAGAAAAACCAATAAAGTCAAGTATTAGTCAGCTATAATTTCTCCGTCAACAGTTCCGCTTAGACCTGCTGCGTTTGACTCGTCTGTATCAACATGAGCCGCCGGAGCGAATTTTTCGCTTACTCTTATAACAACATCGCCAAATACCAAATTTCTGCCGTTGCCGCCAACCTTTAATGAAACAATTTGTTTATCCTTCAAGCCGTATTCCTGTGCTGTTTTTGGATCTAGGTGGATATGTCTTTTTGCGGCAATTACACCCTCTGAAATTTCACACTCACCCTTAGGGCCTACCAGCTTACAGCCAGGTGTACCTGCAATATCGCCGGACTCTCTTACAGGAGCGGCTACGCCGATTTTTCTTGCGTCTGACAATGAAAGCTCTACCTGTGTTGCTGCTCTGACAGGGCCAAGAATAGTCATTTTAAACTCGCCCTTAGGGCCAATTACTGTTACCTTTTCTTCACAGGCAAACTGACCGGGCTGTGACAAATCCTTTTTCTTTGTCAGGGCTGCACCCGCACCGAAAAGTGTTTCAAAAACCTCTTGTGTTACATGAATATGACGGGCCGATGTTTCAACCATTACTGTCTTGCTCATTTTTATTACCACCATTTCAGAATATTTTTACCCTAGTGTGCATTGCACTGTAATGTACAAAGGTCTAAGGTAATTTTACAACTTTATATTATCAAATTCAACCTTTACAGCTATTATTTTTACAGTGTTTTCCGCTTAACCTAGGTCTTTACAGATTTACACAGGTTTGCAGAAAGTCAGGCAGTAAGAAAACAAGCTTCTTACTGCCGTCTGTTGGGTAAAAGTATATATTATGGTACAAAATGTACGATACACTCTTAAGAATTATCCTTATTTCTGTACTGACCGCAAATACTCTTCCACTTCCTTTTCGGTTTCCAGCTGCATAGTCCTTTGTGCTACCTGCTGTGCCTCCTGCTGTGTCCACATAGAAATCACCTTTCTTGTTGCCAAAACCGAGGTGGCACTTACACTGAATTCACTTAAACCAAATGCAACAAGCAAAGGTATCATAAGCGGATCTGCCGCTGCTTCACCACACATACCTACCATTATGCCCTCTTTACTGCCGCACTCTATTATATGCTTAATAGCACGCAGTACAGCCGGGTTATATACAGAGTACAGGTACGCAACATCTGCATTGCCACGGTCTACGCACATAGTGTACTGTGTAAGGTCGTTTGTACCAATGCTGAAGAAGTCTGCCTCCTTTGCAAGCAGGTCTGCAACCATAACCGACGCAGAGGTTTCCATCATTACGCCAACCTGAATTTCCTTATTGTATGCAATGCCCTGACTGTCAAGGTCTGCCATTATTTCCTTTACCAAGGCTTTTACGGCTCTTATTTCGTCTACACAGGTTACAAGAGGCACCATAATTTTTATGTTGCCAAACGCACTTGCCCTAAGCAATGCTCTAAGCTGCGTCTTGTAAAGCTGTGTATTTTCAAGGCAAAATCTAACCGCCCTAAAGCCCAAAAACGGGTTTTCTTCTTTTTTTAGGCCTAGGTATGGTATCTCTTTGTCGCCGCCAATATCCAGTGTTCTTATAATAAGCGGCTTGTCCTTTAGCACCAACGCCGCTTTTTTGTACGCCTCAAACTGCTGTTCCTCGGTAGGCATAGAGTCGGAATCCATAAACAAAAATTCTGTTCTAAACAAACCTACACCCTCGCCGTCACACTCTACTACCTGTTTAGCGTTGTCCGGGTTACCTATGTTTCCTACCAGCTCTACCACCCTGCCGTCTGCTGTGGCGGTAGCCATACCGATATATTTCTTAAGCTCTTCCTTTTCTTTTAGGAACTTGTTACGCTTTTCTTTATAATCCTTTAGCTGTTCTTCTGTAGGTGCGTCAATAACTATACCCTTTGAACCGTCAATAATTACCTGTTGTCCGTCTGCCAGCTTTTCAACTACACCCGCTACACTTAGTACAGCCGGAATTTCCAGTGCCCTTGCCAAAATAGCCGAGTGTGAGGTTTTTCCGCCTGTTTGTGTAATAATGCCTGCTATGTTTTCTTTTACAATACCTGTTGTCATAGACGGTGTAAGGTCGTCAACAACTATTATTGTGCCCTTTGGGGCCTTGCTTATGTCTGCCTCCTCTATGCCGAGCAGCACCGAAAGCATACCCTTTTTTATGTCCTTAACATCTGTGGCACGCTGCATTGTCAGCTCGTCACCGGTAGACTCAAACATTGTTATAAACATATCGCAAATGGTTTCAAGAGCCTTTTCTGCACTGCTGCCTGACTGCATTTGCTTTTCTATTTCAGAATTCATATATGGGTCTTGCAGCATAGCGGCGTGTCCCATAATTATTTCTGCTTCTTTTTCGCCTACAGAGCTTTTCATTTGCTCTGCCTTTGCCATTGTATTCTCTACAAATTTATTTAAAGCCTGCTTATATCTTTCTATTTCTTGTTCAGGTGTGGCGTCGGTGGTTGGTGCGTAGCTTAAAGCCTGCTCCTTAATTATCATAACCCTGCCTATGCCGATACCTGAGGATGCGCCAATACCGTTATACATACTTCATACCTCTGCTTTCCTATTTATATATGCCAATTCCGGGAAGCCAAAGCCCCCGGAAATGACAATCAGAAAATATATACCAATGAACTGCAAAATAAATTCTTATTCGCCTAAACCGGAATCAATCATTTCTACTGCCTTAGCAAGTGCCTCGTTTTCGTCGGCACCGCTGCACTGTACCTCTACCTCTGTGCCACACTTAATGCAAGCCGCAATAATGTTCATAAGGCTTTTGCCGTTAATAGTGTTGCCGTTTACTATTAGGTTTACATCACTACCAAACTTGCTCATTGCGTTTGCAAAAACTCCTGCCGGACGCATATGGAAGCCTTCTGCGTTTACTACTGTTGTCTTTTTTGATACCATAATAGTTCTCCTTTTCTGTTTTCTCCACAGCCGTTTTTCAGGCTGTGGAGATTTGTTTTATTTTTACCCGTTAATGAATGTCTGATTAATTGTTTTAAATTACTTCTTTACCTTTGCTGCCTTGTTAAGAGGCTTTTTAAGAATTGCAAGCATCAGCATACCTGCTATTGCACCGGCTGCCAAGGCCAAAATATAGAAGTACCATGTACCCTGCATTGTAGCAAATACGAACACGCCACCGTGAGGAGCCATCAGCTTACAGCCAAACAGTGCAGACAATGCACCTGCCACAGCAGAACCTACGAAGCAAGAAGGAATAACCTTAAGAGGTGAAGACGCTGCGTAAGGGATTGCACCCTCTGTAATAAATGAAAGTCCCATTACATAGTTTACAGGAGCATTCTTTCTTTCGTCCTCTGTCCATCTGTTCTTAAAGAATGTATTTGAAAGAGCGATAGCCAGCGGAGGAACCATACCGCCTATCATAACAGCAGCCATAATCATATAAGCCGAATCTGTTGCATTTGCCAGTGACAATGTTGCAAATGTGTAAGCTGCCTTGTTGAAAGGGCCGCCCATATCTATTGACATCATACCTGCAAGCAATGCACAAAGCGGAACCATCATTGCCGGATTTTCTGCTATTGCATTAAGTCCGTCTGACATACCCTGGTTGATAAGTCCCATAATCGGGTTTACAGCACACATTACAACAAGTATGCCGCCCAAGCCCAACAGCGGATAAATAAGCACCGGCTTAATGCCCTCAAGTGCTCTCGGCATTTTGTCGCACATTTTTTCAATGGCAAGCATTAAGTAACCTCCTGCAAAGCCTGCCAGCAAGCCGCCTAAGAAGCCGGAAGGAATTGCGGCTGCAACACCTGCAGCTGCGGCTGCGTCACCTGTAAGAGCTGCCGGGTTGGCAAAGGTAGCACCGGAGATTGCCAAGAAACCGCCTACCAAGCCTACAAGCAAGCCCGGACGGTCTGCTATAGACCTGGCAATAAAGCCTGCCAAAATCGGAACCATTAGGTTGAACGCCACACCGCCGAGTGTTTTAAACCAATTTGCCGCCGGAGTAACTGTACCAAAGGCACTACCAACCTCCTGTGCGTTTACACCGCTTATTATGTCTATAAGGAATGCTATTGCAATAAATATACCGCCTGCCACAACAAACGGAAGCATATGCGAAACACCGTTCATAAGGTGCTTGTACAGCTGACGACCTACACCCTCGTTTATACCGGAATCCTCATCCTCAGCGGCCTTTTCACTGTGATATACAGGAGCCTTGCCGTCGATAATTTTTTGGATTAATTCCTGAGGCTTTTGAATGCCCTGCGAAACAGGTACGCTTATTAACGGCTTGCCGTTGAACCTTGCCATTTCTACCGACTTGTCAGCAGCTATAATAATACCGTCGCAATTAGCAATTTCTTCCTTTGTAAGAACATTCTTTGCACCGCCGGAGCCGTTTGTTTCTGCCTTTAGAGGGTATCCCATTTCTTTACCGGCTTTTTCAAGAGCCTCAGCCGCCATATATGTGTGGGCAATGCCTGTAGGACAGGCTGTTACCGCCAATATTCTGTAGCCCTGCTTTTGCGGCTTTGCTTCCTCTTTTGCCTCGGCACCAAATTTTTCGATTTCCTTTTTATCTATAATGCTTAAAAACTCATCTTTTGTTTTTGCATTAACTAAGTCGGATTTAAACTTGTCGTCCATTAGCATCTGCATTAATCTTGAAAGCACCTCCAAATGAACATCACCGTCGTTTGGAGCGGCTATCATAAATATAAGGTCAGACGGCTGACCGTCCATAGCCTGGTAGTCAACGCCCTTTGGTACAGTTACTGCCGCCAAGGCCGGCTTTTTTACCGCTTCGCTTTTAGCATGAGGAATAGCTATGCCCTGTCCTATAGCGGTTGAGCATTGCTCCTCTCTTGCTAAAATTCCCTCCTTGTACTTTGCAGCATCTGCAAGATTTCCCGCTTGCTTGTGAAGCGAAATAAGCTTGTCTATAGCCTCTGCTTTTGAACCTAAAGCTATGCCTAGCTCGATACTTTGTTTGCTAAGTAAGTCTGTAATACGCATATGTTTTTCCTCCTGTTAAAATTTATTAATAAGTTCAAAAATTTCTTCCTTAGTTGCCAGTCCCTCTGAAAAGGCTGTTGCACTGCCCGCGGCAGAGCCTAATCTAAGAGAATAGCTGTAATCGCCTGTTTCTGTATAGCCGGCTATAAAGCCTGCTACCATACTGTCGCCTGCGCCTACCGAATTTACTACCTTGCCCTTTGGAACTCCTATTTTTGTTACAGCACCGTTGCTGTCAACAAGCATTGCACCGTCTCCTGCCATAGAAACAATTACATTTTTTGCACCCATTTCCTGAAGCTTTTCTGCGTAATGTACAATCTCGTCGTCACTTTTCAGCTGTACTCCAAACATTTCTCCAAGCTCGTGGTTGTTGGGCTTTATTAAAAACGGTTTGTATTTTAAAACATTCAGCAACAGGTCTTTTGTTGCGTCTACCACAAACATTATTCCTTTGTTTTGCAAGCGCTCCATAATTTTTTCGTAAATATCGCTTGGCATTGACTTTGGTATGCTTCCGGCAAGCACCAGATAATCACCCTTTTTTAGTCGGTCAAGCTTTGAAAAAAGCTGCTGCAATGCATCGGAATTAATTTCCGGCCCTGCACCGTTAATCTCTGTTTCTTCTGTTGCCTTTAGCTTAACATTTATTCGGGTCATTCCCTTTTCCAGCTCTATGAAGTCGGTTTTTACGCCAAAGCTCCTAACGCCCTTTTCAAGTGCGTGTCCTGTAAAGCCGGCTATAAAGCCTAACGCAACATTTTCTACACCGAGGTTACCTAAAACGGTTGAAACATTAATTCCCTTGCCGCCAAACATTATCTCCTCTTTGACTGCTCGGTTTACCGACCCCAGCTGTAACGCCTGCGTATGCATAACATAATCAATAGCCGGGTTAAATGTAACCGTATAGATCATACCAACACCTCCTTAACCACTGTTATATCTTTAAAAGCCTTGTCTGCCAGTTGGTCTGTAATTATACAGGTGCTTCTAAGCTCCGCAAATGTAACAGAAAACACCTTGTTAAACTTAGTATGGTCAGCAAGTACAATAGTAATCATACTGCGTTTTGCTGCTTCTGTTTTCATTGCCGCTTCTTCTGTATCCGGCGTGGTAAAACCAACTGTTGTTGAAATTCCGTTTGCTCCTAAAAAAGACTTAGTAAAATTAAATCTTTGCATATTGCAAATGCCCTCTGCACCTACAACTGCCTCTGTAGATTGTTTTAACCTGCCGCCTATTACATAGGTTTTCAGCCCATTGCTTAAAAGCTTTTTGGCGTGCGCTATACCGTTGGTAACAAATGTTGCTTTTGAATCTTCGATATAGTCAATCATACAGCTTGTGGTTGTTCCTGCGTCTATATATATAAAATCATTGTCATATATAAGTGACGCCGCGTATTTTCCTATTGCCTTTTTTTCTTCAATACACTGAAGCTCTTTAGTAGCCACATCGTCCTCGGAAACATCGTATGTTTTATCAATGGCAGTTGCACCGCCATGCACCTTATTTAGCTTTCCTAAATGGTCAAGAGTATTCAGGTCTCGCCTAATGGTCGATTCAGAGGTGCTTAAAATCTGAGTCAGCTCCGATACAGTTACTGCTTTTTTATTCTCCAGTAATTCAAGTATTGCCGAATGTCTTTCTTCTGATAACATCTTTTGTTCCCTCCCTGTGGTTATATAATAACATAAATAAAATAAAAATCAAGCATTTTCTTTCAAAAGCATTCATTTATTTTCGGGCGAAAGGGTGCTAAAACCCAGAAATTGTCAAAAACAAGCAATTTTATTATTGATTTTCAATAAACAGGCACTATTTTGTTTATTGAAAATTACATACATCTTCGTCATAATGCACTAGCTGATTTCAAAAAATTTGTGCCGTTAATAGAAAAAACAGCCTGCCGTAAAATACACATTTTCAGTGCAAATTACGGCAAGCCGTTTCGTTATGACATTTATAAAAGGGGAACTATAATTAAATACCGTTCAAAATCAGTCAAAAGCCTACAACAACCTGCACCAAAGAAACCACATACACCGCAAAAGCTAACAGTCCTTACATAGTGGAGTATAGGTTAAAGTGCAAAATATATTATGTGCTATTATAATTTTGCTGTTTGGTATTAATTATTTAACATTAAATGCGTTCATTTGTGGGTAAACAGCACCTTCGCCAAGCTCTTCTTCGATTCTAAGCAGCTGGTTGTACTTAGCTACACGCTCAGAACGGCTAGGAGCACCTGTCTTAATTTGGCAAGTGTTAAGAGCCACTGCAAGATCGGCAATAGTTGTGTCTGCTGTTTCACCGCTGCGGTGAGATGAGATTGCTGTGTAGCCGGCCTTGTGTGCCATTTTAATAGCCTCAAGTGTTTCGGACACAGAACCAATCTGGTTTAGCTTAATCAAAATTGAGTTACCGCAGCCAAGCTTAATCCCCTTTGAAAGTCTTTCGGTATTAGTAACAAACAGGTCGTCACCTACAAGCTGAACCTTGTCGCCAAGCTCCCTTGTAAGCTCCTGCCAGCCTTCCCAGTCCTCTTCGTCAAGTGCGTCTTCAATAGAGATAATAGGGTACTTTTCAACCAAGCTCCTCCAGTGTGCAATAAGCTCCTGCGATGTAAACCTTAGACCGGACTTAGGCAAAACATATTCGCCCTTCTTTGTGCCCTTCCACTCTGAAGACGCTGCGTCCATAGCAATCATAAAGTCCTTGCCGGGCTCATAGCCGGCATTTTTAACAGCTTCAAGAATATACTGAATAGCCTCTTCGTCGCTTGCAAGGTCAGGAGCAAAGCCACCCTCGTCACCTACCGATGTAGCCAAGCCCTTTGACTTTAGCAGTGCCGCCAAAGCGTGGAACACCTCTGCACACCAACGCAGGCATTCTTTAAAGCTAGGTGCGCCAACCGGCATAATCATAAATTCCTGTACATCTACAGTGTTGGCAGCGTGTGCACCGCCGTTTAGAATGTTCATCATAGGTACAGGCAGTCGGTTACCTGAAATGCCGCCTAAAAATCTGTATAGAGGCACGCCCAAAGCTGTAGCAGCAGCTCTTGCTGCAGCAATAGATACAGCCAAAATGGCATTAGCACCAAGCTTTGACTTGTCCTTTGTGCCGTCGGCCTTTATCATAGCCTTGTCCACTGCGTAAATGTCGGTAGCGTCCATACCTGTAATTGTATCGTTAATAATTGTGTTAATATTTTCAACAGCCTTTGAAACGCCCTTACCAAGGTATCTTGACTTGTCGCCGTCTCTAAGCTCTAATGCTTCAAATTCGCCTGTAGAAGCACCGCTTGGCGCTGTACCCCTTGCTACAGTACCGTCTACAAGAGTTACCTCAGCCTCTACTGTAGGGTTGCCTCTTGAATCAAGTATTTCTCTTCCTATTACCTTTTCAATTTCAAAATATGACATTTTGCAAAACTCCTTGCTATGCAGACATCCTTCCGGAAGGTTAAGCACTCCTTCCGGGAAAATAAAAAAGAAGCTAAACTTTTCAATAAGGAGCCCACATGATTTATTCTAGTTGGTTAGTCACAACTAACCAACTAGAATTATAATACATCACATTATTAAAATCAATAGCTTTGCAAACATTTTTAAAATTTTACTTATTTTTAATCATTTAAAGCACCTTTAATAAGTAAAAGCCTTGTGTGCCATACCCCGAATGTGGATTACATTGAATTTTTATGGTTTAATACGCCTTAAGCATTTTTACAAAACTTCGCAAATATTACGAAAAGGCAGTATCCAATATCATCATTAACATAAAACCTACAGCCACCCCTACAGTGCCTATGTTTGAGTGTTTACCTGACTGGGACTCCGGTATAAGCTCTTCGGTTATAACATAGACCATTGCACCGGCCGCAAACGAGAGAAAATACGGCAATATAGGCGTTGTGATTTCTGCAAACATTATGGTAAACAGTGCACCTATCGGCTCTACTACACCTGACACCACACCTAATGCAAAGGACTTTGGCTTTGAAAACCCGCCTGCATTAAGCGGCATTGAGATAATAGCACCCTCCGGAAAATTTTGTATAGCTATGCCTATCGCCAAAGAAAATGCACCGGCAAAGGTTATGCCTGTGTTATCCAAAAGACAGCCTGCAAAGGTAACACCTACTGCCATTCCCTCCGGAATATTGTGCAGCATTACAGCAAGCAAAAGCATAGTGTTGTCGGATAGGCTGGCCTTTACACCCTCGGGCTTATTACTGTTTAAATGCAAATGGGGAATAAGACTGTCAAGCACCAGCAAAAAAGCTATACCAAGCATAAACCCTGCTAAAGCCGGCACCCAGCTTACAACTCCCTGCTGCTGTGCCATATCTATAGAGGGAATTAACAGCGACCACACAGACGCCGCCAGCATAACCCCTGCCGCAAAACCCAGCATAAGCCTTTGTAATTTTTCGTTAATTTTATTCTTTATAAAAAATACCAACGCAGAACCAAGGGTTGTTCCTAAAAAAGGAATCAGTAAAATAACAGCACCTTGTATAATCATTTTATTTCACCGTTTTTTAAACCTGCCATTTTCACAAGCACCTGTGGAAGCCTACGGAGCAAATGCCGTTCCTTTACTGTAAGCGAGCTGTGGCTGTAGTCCGACATTTTTTTAATTACATATATATTCATTCATCATCACTCCTCTATAAAATATACGAAAGATTTTTAAATTTAGACTATAATAGAGTTAGTCTAAACTAACTCTATTATAGCACATAACCTTTCCGTATTCAACACTTAACCGCAAAAGGAAAAGCAGGCCCTAACCTTGGCGGAAAAGACCTGCTTAAATATTCTCTATTTATAGCTTAAACACAAATTACTTTATATCCTGTGGAAGAGAAATATTATTCTCTGTTTCCTTGTCGAAAATATGAAGTCTGCTTAAGTCAAATGCGATTTTAATAGTATCGCCAGGCTTAGCCTTTGAAGTAGGAGCAACTCTGGCTGTAACTGAAGCTGAACCAACTGTTAGGTACAGATAGATTTCAGCACCCATAAGCTCAGTAACCTCTACCTTTGCCTCCATAGCGTTAGCGTATCTGTTAATGCTGTCATAATCGTCATAAACATTTTCAGGACGAATACCAAACACTACTTCCTTACCAACATAGTTAGAAAGCTCAGAGGCTTTTTCTGAAGGTACAGCAAGAGTAATACCGTCAAATGACAATGTGTATGTTTCACCGCTCTTACCAACTGTAGCGTTAATGAAGTTCATCTGTGGTGAACCGATAAATCCTGCAACGAACTCGTTAATTGGGTAGTCGTACAAATGCTGAGGTGTGTTTACCTGCTGTACAATACCGTCCTTCATAACAACGATTCTTGTACCCATTGTCATAGCCTCTGTTTGGTCATGGGTTACATAAATAAATGTTGTACCCAATCTCTGGTGAAGCTTAGAAATTTCTGTTCTCATCTGTGCACGCAGCTTAGCGTCAAGGTTTGACAGCGGCTCATCAAGCAAGAACACCTTAGGGTCACGGACAATAGCTCTACCCAGAGCAACACGCTGTCTTTGACCACCGGAAAGAGCCTTTGGCTTACGGTCAAGAAGATGATCGATGTCAAGAATTCTTGCAGCCTCTTCAACTCTTCTGCGGATTTCTTCCTTTGGAGTTTTTCTTAGCTTCAGACCAAACGCCATATTGTCATATACTGACATATGAGGATACAACGCATAGTTCTGGAATACCATTGCAATATCTCTGTCCTTAGGTGCTACATCATTAGCTACAACATCACCTATAGTAAGAGTACCCTTACTAATATCCTCCAAGCCGGCAATCATTCTAAGTGTAGTAGATTTACCACAGCCTGATGGGCCTACAAGAATAATAAACTCCTTATCTTCAATTTCAAGATTAACATCTGATACGGCTTCAACTCCGCCGTCATAAATTTTGTAAATGTGTTCAAGCTTTACACTAGCCATTTCACAGTACCTCCTAATTCTCCTTGCAAGTAACAGCAAGGTGTATTGTTTCACACAAAGTAGTATATCACTTTTATTTTCAACTTGCTAGTAAATTTTTTACTAAATATTTAAGTAGGGATTTTACAAATCCGACAGTATGCGAAAAAAAATTATTAATTTTAGTGCGTTTTGCCGAAGATTATATTATTTATCTCTAGTTTATTAAGCAAAATAAGACTTCCTTTGTCTAAATTGACGGGTAATTTAAGTCCGCCTATGGAAATTCTTTTCAGATATTTTACCCGTTTTTCTCTTACTGCAAGCATTTTTTTAACCTGATGGAACATACCCTCGCATACCTTGACATAAACGGCATTTTCATTTTCGGGCACTTTGCTTAAAAAGGCTTGCTTACACCGTGTGCCGTCTTTAAAGACTATGCCGTTCTTAAACGCCTCTATATCGTCATTATTGATAGGTGAATCAATAAGTGCATAGTAGGTTTTATACACCTCTTTGCCCGGTGAGGTTACTCTGTGTGCAAAATCACCGTCATTTGTAATTAAAAGCAGTCCCTCTGTGTCCTTGTCCAGTCTGCCGACGGGAAAAAGTCCTTTTCTTTTGTATTGTGCCGGCAATATGTCAATTACTGTTTTTTCATGCTTATCCTGCGTAGCACAAATTACGCCTGACGGCTTATTCATCATATAATAGACAAGCTCCTCTGCTCCGGCTACTTCTCCGTTTAGCCTTACAACATCACTGTCGGTATTCACCTTAGCGTTTGGAGATTTTACAACAGCATCGTTTACCGTAACCTGCCCTTTATAAATCAGCTTTTTTACATCGCTTCTGCTGGCTGTTCCCTGTGATGCCAACAGCTTATCAAGTCTGACTAAGCCCATTTTTCCTCCTGTTAATTTTGCTTTTCTATGCTTTTATCGTCCAAAGCAGTCATAACGCCGTTAAGCTGAGGTGTGCATAAATCCCCTGCAATAACCCTTCCTCCGCTTACAATTACATCTGCCTTAACCTCTGCACCGGTAGGGTAGTTTAATACATCGTATGTATAGCGTACCGCCTTACAGCCCTTGCTGTACTCAAGGTTAAGCCCCTGCTGCTTTTGCAGGGCGTTATACCTATTGTAAACAGCGTTAAATTCAGACGGGATTTTTATATCGACCTTTTCCTCTGTGCTTTTATCAATTTCCAGCCCAAATTGATTTAAAAAATCCTGCACAGAAAAGCTTTGCGTAATTTCTAAGCTGTATTTGCCCACCGTGTCGCAATAAGCTGTAGTAGGTGCAAAATTAAAGGCTGTAAATCTCATAATAAGCAGCAGTAGAAAGAAAAGCAGTATTGCCGCACCTGCCACACCCTTTTTAGAAAGCTTTTTAATTATAAACATAGATACATCCTCCGTTTTTAAGGCTGCAAGCCTGTACTTACACAAACAATATATGCCGTGGAAAAATATATTATGTCTTATAAAGCTTACCTGCAAAATGTAATTACGCAGCTGAAATCCGCTTATTTTTTAAGTCTTTCCTCCGCCTTAGCCAAGAATTTTTCAATCTTAACAGAAAATCTTTGGTGTGTACCCTTTGCGATAAGTCCGGCGTTGTCATATGCCTCTACGGCAAATTCAAAGCGTCTGCCGTCACTTTCTGTAAGCTCAGCGGTTGCATACACCTCTGCTCCCGAGGCGGTGGCTGCCAAATGGTCTATACTTATGTTTGTTCCTACCGTAGTACAGCCCTCTGGAACATACTGTTGCGCCAAAGCAGAGGCCGCCTTTTCCATTAAAGCCACTACCATTGGCGTAGCGTAAACCTGCACCGAGCCGCTGCCTACACTGCACGCAAGCATATCGTCTGTAACCCTTGTTTTTTCTGTATGTTTCTTACCGATTTCAATTTCCATAAAGCATTTTCCTTTACCAAACAGTCTATAATGTGTATAATTATTATAGCTTATGTATTGGCAAAAAATCAACACTAATAAAGAATAAACAGGACAAGCTATTATGAACAACAGCGCAACAGTAAAAAACAGAATATGCTTTTTAGATGAGCTTCGGGGATTGGCAGTAATAGCTATGGTTTTGTACCACATACTGTACTCAATGTCGTTTATATTTGCACTAGAATTCAGCTACCCTGCCATGCGTGCGGTAATACCCTACGAGCCCGTAATTCCGATAACATTTATAAGCATATGCGGCATATGCTGTTCCTTCAGCAAAAGCAACCTTAAGCGTGGTGTAATTCTTTTAGGCATCTCATTTGGAATAACACTCGTTACCTGTATAATAATGCCGGAGCAAGCCATACTCTTTGGTATTCTCCACTTTTTAAGCATAGCCCTTATTATTTACGCCCTTCTGCAAAAGCATATCAGCCATATACCGCCATTTGCCGGATTATGTATTTGTTTGGCTTTATTTATAATTTGCTTTAATCTTCCCAAGGGATACATTGGCTTCGAGCCGTTTTACTGCATACAATTGCCTAAACAGCTGTATCAGCTTTACCCACTGTCCTTTATAGGCTTTCCAAGCGGTGACTTTATCTCCTCTGACTATTTCCCTATATTCCCATACATTTTCTTGTTTTTCGGAGGAGCTTTTGCAGGGAGAATTTTAAAATTAAAGGGCGTGCCAAGGTGGATGTACAAAAAGCTATGCCCTCCTCTTGATTTTATAGGCAGGCACGCACTAATAATATACATTGTTCATCAGCCTGTTATAATAGGTGTGCTTTATATGTGCCACAGTGTCTTTAACATCTTTTAATTGCATTGCAGTTTAGGGTTTGTATTTAGTTACAACCCTATTTGCATACAGCTAACACTGACTTTTATCCTTAATTTGCACAGGTACTTGCTCTGATTATGTTTTTTGGTAAAAATCCAATATTTTTCAAAAAGGTATTGACAACAGTAATTCTTTTTGATAAAATAGTTATCGTCGCTTAAGGCGATATTACAAACTGCAATTTGCGGATGTAGTTTAGTGGTAGAACTTCAGCCTTCCAAGCTGATCGTGTGGGTTCGATTCCCATCATCCGCTCCAATCCTGTCTTTGACAGGTAAACCTTTATTATGCGCCAGTAGCTCAGCTGGATAGAGCAACTGCCTTCTAAGCAGTAGGTCAGGGGTTCGAGTCCCTTCTGGCGCGCCAGTTGTGGTGGGTATAGCTTAGTTGGTTAAAGCGCCAGTTTGTGGCACTGGAGACCGTCGGTTCGAATCCGACTATCCACCCCACTTGATCCATTAGCTCAGTTGGCAGAGCACTTGACTTTTAATCAAGGTGTCCGGAGTTCGAATCTCCGATGGGTCACCATAACCGCACAGGATTTAACCTCTTGTGCGGTTATTTACTAGTTAAATGTTTTGCATACATTAAGCCGTAAATTGGTTTTTGGTTATTTTTACCGGCGTTTGTCGGCTGCAGCGAAGCTGTTGTTTATGCAAAATTGATATATTGGGCTGTCGCCAAGCGGTAAGGCAACGGACTTTGACTCCGTCATCCCGTGAGTTCGAATCTCGCCAGCCCAGCCAGGATAAGCACTCAACTATTTGTTGGGTGCTTATTTTTTTGCGGTTTTAAGGGTGCTGAAAATCAAGGTGTCTTAGTCAAGGGTGTCTTAGTCAAGGTGTCTAAATGGCTGTCAAAACGGTTATTTAAAATTCTTCACAGCACTGTGCCTATTTGTGCAGTCCCATAATCATATTCGATTATAAAACAGCTCTGTAAAAACGGCTCTATTATAAAGCCTAGGTAATAAAAAAGAGCATTTGAAGATTTATAAGCAAAAGCCCCGTGTATGGCTCTATTATAAAGCCGGGGTAAAGAAATTAATTAACATTGACTGTTGACGCAGGAACTTTAAAATATGCCTTTGCCCTAACAAAGCACCATATGAAAAGGGGACGGTATATACCGTCCCCTTAATAAAGTGTATGCCACATTAAAATACTTTAAAATTATTCAGCCTTTTTCTTTAAAGCAACGAATGAAGCACCTAGAGCAGCTACCAATGTAGCCAACAGAGCAACTACAGGAGTTGAGTCACCTGTCTGTGTTGTACCTGTTGATGAGCTGCTTGAGCTTGAGCTGCTGTTTGAGCTTGTTGAAGCACCTGAACCTGAGCTGCCTGAACCTGAGCTGCCTGAACCTGAGCTGCCTGAGCTTGAGTTGTCAGAGCTTGAGTTATCTGAGCTTGAGTTATCTGAGCTTGAGTTATCTGAGCTTGAGTTGTCTGAGCTTGAGTTGTTTGAGCTTGAGTTGTCAGAGCTTGAGTTGTTTGAGCTTGAGTTATTTGAGCTTGAGTTGTCGCCTGCAGTATTCTCAACGCCTAGCTCCTTAGCAACCTTAGCTGTTACTTCTTCCCAAGACATACCTGTTGCAGCAGCACCGTCATCGTCCCAGTTATAAATACCATTATCAGCGTCAGTCTCGTTTTCAGGGTTGTAAGACCTTAAAAAGTTTTCATATAGTGTCTGGTTAGTCTCGCCAGGCAAGAAAGCTGTGCCGATAACATTACCAAGAGATGATACTACCTTATGAGGGCCGCAATCAGAGTTGTTTCTCCAGCCAAGACCAAAAGCCTGCTTATTAGAGTCAACAGGATTCTCGAACTTGTCATCCATTATATAGCATGTGTCACCGATGCATTTATCGTTAAATACTGTATCGTATGTCTGAATACCTGAGTCACCTGAAATGATGATTAGGTTCCAGCTACCCTCCGGTACATTGTAAGTAGCAGTCTTCTTGTCGTCTGCTACTTTCATTTTCTCGTCCTTTGTCTGCCACTTGTACAAGTTTTTACCGCCCGGTAGACCATCCCAAATGTGAGCATAGAACACTTTGTTTGCACTAGCCCAATTATCAGGAATTTCAAATGTAAACTCACCTGATAAAGCAGATGCACTTACAGCACTTGCACAAGCCATTGTACCAAGTACAGCAGCAGTTGTAACAACACTAAGAATTTTCTTTGTCATTTTAGTCTCCTCCAATTAATATGTAAATGGTTTCCGAAGCATACACTCCAGTAAGGTAATTATATAACATATTTTTCAAAATCGCAACAGCTTTTTAAAAAAACAAATAATAAAAAATTTCTCAAAGTGTAGAAAATCAGATGCGAATTTTATGCTATTTTCACACCGCATTTGGTGCAGTGTGCATTTTGACTAAAGTTAAGCTTAATTACGCCCCTTGGTAAAGCAAATTAGCTATAGTACTATTTAATCTAAAATCATACGCACGCAGCCGTACATACCGGCGTCATTGCCTAGGTCGGCCAGCTTAAAATATGTTTCCCGTGCAGCATGAAAAGCATATTCTCTGTAATACTTCTGTACTCTGTCTACAAGAAAGGCTCCTGCCTTTGATACTCCGCCGCCTATAACAAACACCTGCGGATTTACTACACAGGCAATCTGAGACAAGCCCCTGCCCAATATTTTTGCAGTTTTGTCCACCATTTTGTCCGCAATTTCATCACCGTTTTTGGCTGCGTCAAAAATATCCTTGGCTGTCAGCTTTTCTGCATTAAGAACTGTTTTTGCGTCCGGATGCTCCTTCAGGTAGTTTCTTGTTGTTCGAACAATGCCTGTTGCAGAGGCATACTGCTCCAAGCAGCCATGGTTGCCGCAGCCGCAAGCCTCTTTTTCTTTTTCATTAATATTTATATGGCCTATCTCGCCGCCTGCACCGTTGCTGCCGCTTACAATTTTTTCATTAACAATAACGCCGCCGCCTACACCGGTGCCAAGGGTAACTACTACAAGGTTTTTGTAGCCCTTACCGCCGCCCTGCCACATTTCTCCAAGTGCAGCCACATTTGCGTCATTTCCTACCTTTACCTTTAAACCTGTAAGTCTGTTAAGCTCAATTTGAACATTAAATACACCCCAGCCCAGATTTACACACTTAAATACAGTGCCGTCATCATCAACAGGCCCAGGTACTCCTACTCCCACGCCCTCAACATCTTCTTTGGAGATAGACTTTTCCATAAGCTTTGCGTCTATCTGCGTTGCGATGTCAGGCAGTATATTTACGCCGTTTTCCTCTGTGCGTGTAGGTATTTCCCATTTATCAAGCATTTCTCCCGCTGTATCAAACAGTCCCATTTTTATAGTTGTGCCGCCAATATCAACACCAAAGGCATACTTTTTCATAAATAGAATCTTTCCTTTCTCAACTTATTAAGTAATCTGTATCTGTATTATAACAGAAGTTAAAAAGTATGTCATTGAAAATTTGTATAAATTTCTGATAAATTTTAGATATATTTTTCAAAAGAAGCTGTAATATAAAAATTTTTCTAAATTAAAAATTTTTTCTAAAAAAGGGTTGCTTTTTTTAAAATATGGTGATATAATAATGAAGCTGTCGAAAGGCAGCAAAGAGAATAAGTTGGTGTTGATGACGCTGAGGGTACACCTGTTCCCATCCCGAACACAGAAGTTAAGCTCAGTAGTGCCGAAGATACTTGGCTGGTGACGGCCCGGGAAAATAGGAAAACGCCAACATTTAAGCGGCTATCCGGAGGATAGTCGTTTTTTTGTCCCACAAAAATTCAGAATTCAACCCTACTTATAAGCAGTTGATTATAAATCGTTTTTAGTATACAGCAAAAAAATTTTTATTATCAGACAACAGAGGCACAGCCGCATTCCCACAAAAAGGTTTGCGGCTGTGCCCTTAATCTTATAGCCTTTTAGTTTTATATTTTCATCACAATTATAAACAGTTGTAAAATTATCATTTAACTTCTAAATAAATTCTTAACAATTTGTAAAAGTGCAGGAAATATAAAAACTTCTTTCTACGAAGCACACTGCAAGCACGCCCCGCTATTCTGCACACAATTTGGCATACTGACCTACAAAATTACTTATACCCTCTATAGTGTCATTGCCAATATCGGACACACAAAGAATAGGAAGCAAGGAGCCGAGTCTGTGCTGTCTGCCCTTGTCATACAGAGCCTGTGCAAAATACTCATCGCTTAGAGAATGGGGCTTTATTTCCTTGTAGCTTTCATTTAATGCCACAATATAGCTGCTGTATACTATTCCGCTTTGACAGACAGCCGGCTTTTCCGATGTAAAAACAACAGCTTTATCACTAACCGGAAGGGTTACTGATATTCTTTTTGGGGCAATTATAATATGACAGTCCTTAAACGCCTTTACATTGCTTTTTAAAATAATAACCGCCCCTGTGTCACGCATAATATCCTTATATATTTTATAATAATCCTTTGTTGCATCGGTAACCACCGTCACCTGACCTGTATACTTTAAAAGCTCTCGAATTATACCGCTTTTCTCTCCCTGCGGATCATACAAGCCGATTCTTATATTTTCGGTAGGTGCTTTACAGCGTTTTATAACCTCTAGTGCAGTATTTTCGGTTATTCTCTCTTTTAACAAATTTGTTGTATATCTTTTTAATCCGCTTTCAGGAGGAAATACAATGTCCTTACTGCACAATATACACTTGCCCTCGTTGCCTGCCAGCTCTTTTATCTTGTGCCATTTAATTCTGTCTCGGTATTTGTAATATGTAATATTAACCAACTGAATGTTATTGTATTCAACCACTTCCAAATGAGTTTTGTCACGCTTAAAAAAATTATATTTTTTCTTCCCCTTTGAATAATCAAGTACAGTCAGCGTTGTAAGCATAGTGCATAACCTCCAATATTTCTGCAATATTTCTGCTTTTTATATGTGCGCCCTGCATAAATATTTACGGTCAAGCACACAGGCGTGTCAATATCTCTAAAATATTATATGGTTTTCGGTAGGGTTATATTCCCACTGTACAAACACCAACAGCCGCCCAAAAGGACGGCTGTTGGTGTTTGTAGTATGATAAATAATTTTCACTAAATGCCACTGCTACAACACTTATTTACATTATTACACAAGTATTTCCCATAAACACATCAGTATTAATTTTGCAAGCTTTCTCTATTTTTAAATTCTTGCTATTAATTCGGGTATAAGAATACTTAGCTTTTGGGCGGATATGCCTGCTACACGCTCTACCTCTGTGTGATTAAGCGGTTTGCTTGTAAGCCCAACGGCCTTGTTAGTAACCAAGCTAAAGCCGCATATGCTCATACCCAAGTAGTTTGCTGCCATAGCCTCGCATACGGTGCTCATACCTACGGCGTCTGCACCGAGTATTCCAAACATACGCACCTCTGCCGGTGTTTCGTAGTTTGGCCCCGTTGCCTGTACATATACGCCTTTTTTTAGGCGAATATCCATTTCATCTGCTATTTTATAAATAATATCTACAAGCTCGCTGTTATAAACATTACTCATATCCGGAAAGCGTGTACCGTATTCGTCATTATTTTTTCCTATTAACGGTGATGGTACAAAGCTGCTTATATGGTCGGTAATAACCATAATATCGCCTGGGTTAAAGCTTGGGTTAATTCCTCCGGAAGCGTTTGTGAGAATAAGGCTTTGAACTCCCAATATTTTCATAACAGCTATCGGCAGTACCGCCTGGCTTATGCTGTAGCCCTCATAAAAATGCACTCTGCCCTGCATTACCATTACATTTTTACCATTTAGGTTAAAAAACAGAAACCTGCCCTTATGCCCGCTTACCGTAGCGGTAGGAAACTGCGGTATTTCGCTGTACTCTATTATTTTCTCCGGCCTGTACCGGCCAAAAACCTCGCCTAAGCCCGAGCCTAGTACAACACCGACAGTAGGCTTAAATCCGTTAATCTTGTCCTTAATATATTCCGCACATTGTTCTGCTGTTTTTATATCCATTATTTGTACCTCCTTTTTTATATTATACTACACAAAAATACTGCCTTGGTCAAGCAAACCAAGGCAGTATTTTGTTTAATTGGCAAAGGCCGCATTATATAAATACAGACCTCGCCTTATATAGCCGTTATACTTTCACCCTTTGCCAGCTTAGGTGCGTCTTCGATAATTTTGTTTACATAAGTATCAAACACATTTCCTAAAATTATTTTTCCGTCAATAGAGAAATTATACTTGCCGGTTTCACCCTTATAGAAGGTGTAGGTGTCAGGCTCCTTGTCGGTGTTATAAGTAATTTTAACTGTTAGGTCTGCACTTGTGCTTACATTGCTTGTTTTAACATTTGCTACCGTTGCAGACTCAAGATTTTGGAAGAAAATATCAAACTTACTTGTTTCTATGGTGTTTTTACCGCTTTTTACTGTGGTAGATTTTGTTTTGTTGCCGTCCTTATCCTTTTTGGTTTCTGTAGACAGGTCAAACTTTGATGTTTTTCCGTCAGCTGTAACCTCAATGGTTTTTATTGAGGCCTCGTCTGCCTTTATTACATATTCAAACACCATATCCTCAAAGGATGTATTAACCCACGGAACCTTTGTTGTAACAATTTTATAGATTATATTTGTACTAGGGTTATAAATATAAGCATATTCCGTTGTTGTTTCAGTGGTTGATGAGGAACCGTCCTCCAAGGCTTCCGTAACGGCTTCCGTAGCGGCTTCGGTCTTTTCTGTTTTAGGCTTAGAGGAATACAGCGTAATGGTACCATCGCCAAACTTTGCAGCTATTTTTGCGTATGGATTGCTTGTGCTTAAGCCGTACTTAGACATTGTGTCATCGTTTGGCTTGTAGGCGATAACTTCATCTGCGGTAATAGAGCGTAACGACTCCAACACTGTAGAGCCATTGGTTACATTTACAAAGCAGTTTACCGGTGCTGTCATTTTATAGTGTGCCGTGTTTACTGTGGTATCGTCATTTGCCTTAAACTCCAACGTATCCTTAAAATTGGTACCGCTTATGGTAGCGGTCTCCGGTGTGCCGTTAGAACTGTTTTCGGCAGCTGTAGTAACGCTTGTATCTAAAAAAGTCATAGGCTTGTACAGGAATGAATCTACAGAGTCGTTTGCTACCAAATAAATAGCCTTATCTCCGTCTACCATAATGTATGTGCCGGCACTGTCCGGAGCCTCGCCGCCTACTGTTATTGTTCTTTTATTTTTGTTCGCAAAGGTTACTGTAACTGTTGCTCTTGGCTTGTCAAGTCCATATTCCTCAATGCTCTTTCCGTTTATGTCAACAATATTTGTTGTAGTAACGGCAGCGGCATCGTTTGCAACTGCGTCAGGCATACCTGAGGCAAGAGGAGCGTCCTCGTAGCCCTTTAGGGTATACTGTGTTTTTTGCGTGGTGGTTACCTTCTTACCGCTTTTGTCCGTTGATGTTTCTGTAGGAGTTTCGGATAACAGCTCAAAGGAGCCGTTATCGTTTTTCACCTTAACTTCCTTAATGTCGGCAGGTACATGGCTTATAAGCTCCTCTATGCCGGCAGAAACAATGTTGCCGTTCTTGTCCTTTACGGAATCTATTTTATTTCCCTTTAGGTCAGTTGCATATTGCTGACCGTTTTCGTCTGTAGGATATGTAGATTTGGTAGAACCAACACTAGGCATATTGTGTTTAACCAAGAAAAATACACCTACCAGTGCGGCCACAACCACTACAGCTATAATTATGAATAAAACGGGCTTTTTCTTTCCTGTTTTGCCGCTGTCAGTCTGCTTCTGCTGCTTTTTACTTGTTTTTTGGGCGGCCTTAGTGCTGCCTGTTTCTGCCTCTGAATCAGCTGAAAATATTGTACCGGCTGTGTTGTCATAATACAGCTCGTCGCTGTCATGCTCCTTATTGGCTTGGTCAGAGGCTTTAGCCTCTGACTTTGCATTTTTTATTTTGTTATCCTGTGGAGTTTTTTTATTATCTGCCATTACCTGTTCCTCCTTCTAACATAAATAACTATTGCTGCAATAATGATTATTACAGGGAACACACCCATACAAACAATAGACCATGCCTGAATTTGGTCTGAGGTAATACCCAGGTTAGGCTTTGTAAGGTCTTTGCCGGAGATTGTTATGCCCTCGTCTGTATTTTCCGTAACCTTGTTCATCATATTAACTATATAAGCACCGTTGTTAAATGTAGACATTTTAATAGCGTTCTCGTTAAATACAAGCTCTGAACCGAATACAATTACATTTGACTCTACATCATCGCCGGAGGACTTTGTTCCTACTGCGGCAGCAGTGTACTGCTTAGCTTCAACCTTTTCAATGTTAAAGTCATCGCCCGCATCAAAAGGTATCAGCTTAGCCGAAGCCGATGTTACAAGCAGGTTAGACGCTGTGTTTTTGTTTGTAATTTCAACAGGCACTATGCGGCCGCCGACAATATTTAGGGTACTGTCCTTTAGTCCACTTGTATAATCTGCGTTGTCATAGTCAAGAAGTGAAATGTATGGACTGTTGCCGTAAACCTTTGAAGAATCCATCTCGGCAACTACACCGTCGCCCATCTTCATTCCCCACTCATCCAACAAGGCGTCAAGCTTTGGAGAATCAAATTTAGCGCTGCCGGAAACATATATAAAGTCCTTATTGTATCCGCCGTTATTGTTTAGGAAGTCCTTTATTTTCTTAACAGATGTATCGTCAAGGTCTGCCTGCGGAGCATATAGAATAACTGCCTCTGCGTTCTTGTCAATATCCTCTGTCATTGTTTTAACAGTGCTTACATCATAGTTATTCTGCTCAAGCAGATTTTTAAATGCACTTGCGTCATAGTCGCCAAAGCCGTCAATAAACTGTACCTTTACCTGATTGTCAGCTGTAACATTTAAAATAGCTGTAGTAACGGCCGGCTCTACCTTTAGACCTTTTACCTGGTACGAATAGTCGCTTTGCATTTCCTGCTCAAACAGGTCAGAGGTAGAAAGAACTCTGTGCTTATCGCCGGACTTAACAATATAGTCGCCCTGCTTTAGGGTATCGTCAGGGTAATTGTTTATATATGTTGGATTAGCTGTTAGGTCAACATACTCAATCTTTATTTTGTCGCTGTAGTTTTTGTACTGCTTTAAAAGTGTGCTTGCCATTAGGTAATACTCGTTGGCTCCCTCGTATGAGCTTTGCGATGCCAAAACGGTAATGGTAACCTCTTTATTAAGGGCAGAAATAAAATCTATTGTATCCTGCGAAAGGTTGTATGTTTGCTGTGCAGAAAGGTCGAAGGACAAAGCCGGAACCTTATCTGTAACAAGGCCGACTATCATATTAACCACAACCACAGCAACAATAAATATTGCTGTAAAGGCAACGGAAAGTCCGCCCTTTTTCATTTTTCTGCTTTTAAACAAGGCCTTTAGCCTGCCGCTCTTTTTCTTTTTTGATTTTTCGTCTGCGGCCTCTTCAGTGCTGCTCTGTGCATCTGCATTTTCCGCAGTTTCTTCAGTGCTGTTCTGTGCATCTGCATTTTCAGGTACAGCCTCTTCACTTGCTGAATTGTCTGTATCAATGTTATTTTCTGTAATATCGTTTTCTGAAACGCCTTTTGACATTTCATCGAAATCCTTGTTTTCTTTACTCACTGTGGCACCTCCTTAGTTCCAGCGTCTTCTCTCAAGAACCCTGATTGTTAGGAAATTAAACAATACAGGTACACTCAAGAAAAAGACAACATCTGACAGCTTAATAATTCCTACCGCAAAATTCTGATACGGTGTTGTAAATGAAATTGCTGACAATATTGTTTTAATAAAGTCAATATTTATTGAGCTTGCCAATGAATCCATATAAGAAATCAGCAGACCAACGCCTATAGAAATAATAGCGGCAACAATTTGGCTCTCTGTCAACGACGAAACAAATGTGCCTATAGATATTAGTGCCATACCAAACAACAGCAGTCCGATAATGTTGCTAATAATTGTAATCCATGACGGTGCTGCAAAAAAGCTGATAATAATACCGTATATAACAAACAGCACCAGCATAATGGCATATACTGTAACAGCCGCCAAATATTTACCCATAACAATCTGGAACAAATTTACAGGTGCTGTTAAAAGACCCTGCTCTGTTTTTTTGTTTTTTTCTTCACTAAACAGTCTCATTGTTAAAATAGGAATAAGAATAATAACAACCGAGGTCATATTTAGGAAAACATAGGTCATATCGGTAGTGTCCGGTGCAAGCACCGTACCCATAAAGAACATACCGCCAAACAAAGCCGCAACTGCATATACCACATAAGCAATAGGAGATGTAAAATATGCATTTAGCTCTCTTTTATAAATTGCTGACATTATTTTCTGCCTCCTCTTCTGCTTGTAACATCCTCGCCGTTAGTGATTTTTAGGAATGCGTCCTCAAGTGACATTTCGGCATTTCTCATCATTACTATAGGACAGTTTATTTTAGCCATCGCATTAAACACGCCCTTGCGAATATCGTTATCATCCTTGTATTCTGCCACATATTCTCCGCTGCCGTCAGGTGCAACTGAAATTTTTCTGGCTCTTGTTACGCCCTCTACACTACGCAGTGCCGGCATAATATAGGCGTCACTGCCGAATATATGCAGCTGTAAACGCTTTATGCCCTTTACAGTGCTTGTAATCTCCTCTGTGCTTTCATCTGCAACAAGCTGACCGTTGTTAATAACCACTATACGGTCACATACAGCCTGAATTTCCGACAGCACATGAGATGACAAAATAACTGTATGCTTTTTGCCTAATCCTCTTATAAGGTTACGCATTTCTATAATCTGCTTAGGGTCAAGTCCTACAGACGGCTCATCAAGAATAATTACAGGCGGGTTGCCTATAAGAGCCTGTGCCAAGCCTACTCTTTGTCTGTATCCCTTTGACAGGTTTTTAATAATTCTGTTGTAAACATCGGTAATCTTAGTTACCTTTGCCACCTCTGACAAATGCTCCTGCTTAGGCAACGTTACCTTTTTCAGGTCATAAACAAACTCAAGATACCTTTTAACTGTCATATCCTGATAAAGCGGCGGCATTTCAGGCAAATATCCTATTTTGGACTTTGCACCCTTTGGGTCATCAAGTATTTCACAGCCGTCAATTGTAACTGTGCCTGAGGTTGATGACAGGTAGCCTGTTATAATATTCATTGTGGTTGACTTGCCGGCACCGTTTGGTCCCAGAAAGCCCAAAATTTCTCCCTCGTTTACGGTAAAGCTAACATTATTAACAGCCAGCTTGTCACCGTAACGCTTTACAAGGTTTTTAACCTCTACCATTTTTTCTGGTCACTCCTTTACCTTTTTAAAAAGAACGCTGATACTATATACTGAACGGCATTAAAAGCAGTTGCAGTAATAAGCATCACACAGCACCGTTGGTAAATCTGCAATATTTTGTTTGGAAAATTTATGTATTTTAACCCAAACAGCATTCTGCAACATACTTACAGTGCTTATCTATTGTATTTTATTAAAAATACCTTGAATAAACCTTGAATATTTTCAAGGTTTATTTAAGAAAACATAAAAGCCGACTGTATACGCCAAGACCTGCCTGTTGCATACAGTCGGTTTTAAATAACCTTGTTGCACACCGTAAAATATTAAATCAGTCATAGGTGTGTGTACAAACCTCTTTAATTTTATCCCTAAGCTTTTGAAAATCCTCAAAAGCACCGGGCTTATTGTTAGGGTTTCTTAAAAGTGCGGCGGGATGCAGGGTAGCCATCATAATAACGCCGTTTTTTTCAAAAAATACTCCGTGCTCCCTGGTTATTTTCATATCCTTTTTAATAAGCCTTGTGGCCGCTACTCTGCCCAGGCAGACTATAATTTTAGGTCTTATTATTTTCACCTGATTTCTAAGCCAGTTAATGCACTGCTCCTGCTCGTCAGGCAACGGATCACGGTTTTTTGGCGGACGGCACTTTACCATATTTGCTATGTATATGTTCTTGTGTCGGTCCAGGTCAACGGCGTTAAGCATTTTATCCAACAGCTGACCGCCTCTGCCTACAAAAGGCTCGCCCTGCAAATCCTCGTTTTCGCCGGGGCCCTCACCAATAAACATTACTTCGGCATTTTCTGCTCCTACGCCAAACACCACATTTGTTCTTGTTTCGGCCAGTCTGCATTTGTTACATTCCAGGCAATGCAGCTTTAGTTGGTCTAATGTATCTGACATAAGTAAAACTCCTTATTTTTTCTCTTTTTCGTTAGCTTTTTCCGAAAGCTCCGTAATTACATCTACAATATCCTGTGCTGTGCGTACCGCCGCAAGATATTCAATCTGATTTTTTTCGTTAATAATATACTTATTTATACGCATATTAATTTCGGTAAAGCAAGGGTGATTTACCTTTATAACAACATAAAACCAAAAGCCGTATATGGGGCGTCGGTTCTTCTTTCTTGTGAATTTTGCGGTGATTTTCTGACTGCTTTCTTCGCTGTCAAAATTATTCAGGCATTCCTTTTTCCTTACAAATTCAGCGTCTGTAATTTGCGATAGCATAAAAATATCCGGGTTATCATTATGAAAGCGTTTTTCGGTTTCAAGCAGCCAATAGCCGTGAGGCTCGTCAATTTTTAATTTTTCGTACTCTCCCAGCTCCATAGTTGGGCTGAAATTCTTTAACATTGCACTGTGCTTATTTTTATCTCGGTATTTTAAGTGTTTTTTTATTTCTTCAGCTGTAATTTCGTCATAATCGTCTAAATGCTCACTGCATTTTTTGGCACAGTCGTTACACAAAAAGCCGTCGTTAAGCTTTATTCTTGTTAATATGCTTGCCTTATCGCCACATACAACACAGTTTTTCTTCATAATTATCACTTCCTGTTTATGCCGTACTGCACAGCCGGTATGGCATTATTATTCTTTATAAAGCTGTCTTAAAATTTCAATTTCCTTTGCGTAGCCCTGCAGGTCGTTTGGGGTTTCAAGCTCAAAGGGCAGATTCTTTAGCTGTGGGTGATTTATTACCCTTGCAAGAGCCTCTAAGCCTATATAACCGTTGCCTATAGTTTCGTGCCTGTCCTTGTGGCTGTTCATTACATTTTTGCTGTCGTTTAGGTGAATTGCATACAGCTTGTCCAGTCCTATAATACTGTCAAACTCGTCTACCACCCTGTCAAGATCGTCTACAATGTTGTAGCCGCCGTCCCATATATGGCAGGTGTCCAGACATACGCCCATTTTTTCCTTTAGCTCTACTCTGTCTAAAATATCCTTTAGCTCGTTAAAGCTTCTGCCTATTTCACTGCCCTTGCCCGCCATAGTTTCAAGCAGCACCGTTGTGGTTTGCTGCGGCGTTAAAATGCTGTTAAGCATTTCTACAATATAGTCTGTACCAACCTCAACGCCCTGCTTTACATGACTGCCCGGGTGGAAGTTGTAGTAGTTGTTTGGTACATACTCCATTCGTCTAAGGTCGTCCGCCATAGTAACTTTGGCAAGCTCTCTGATTTTTTCGTCAGCCGAGCAGGCGTTAAGGGTGTACGGTGCGTGAGCAACAATAGGAGCAAAATTTTTGTCGCTTATATATTCTAAAAATTTATTTATATCCTTTTCGTCAATATCCTTTGCCTTGAAGCCTCTTGGGTTTCTTGTGAAAAACTGAAAGGTGTTTGCATTTATTGAAACAGCCTCTTTTGCCATATTTAAAAAGCCCTTTGAGGCCGACAGGTGACATCCTATATTCAGCATAATATATACCTCCGTTTGCTACGTGCTTAGTATAACATATTATACAGTCACAAACAATAATTATTACATCTGTGTTAAAATTTTTAAATTATAAAATAATTATTTCATCATAGGTTTACATAACCACTTTGCAAAAGCACCCTCCTTACCGAACAAATCGGCAAAGAGGGTGCATATCAATCCTAAAAGGGATTTTGAAATTTTTGAATAATCAGTTTGGAATTTTAGAATTATTTTCAAATTTGTGATGAGTTACCTAACAGTTGAGCCAACCTCCATATCGTCGGCAAAAATTACCTTCACAGAGTCGTTGCTGTCAGCCGCTAAAATCATACCGCAGCTTTCTACACCGCAAAGCTTTGCCGGCTTTAGGTTAGCCACAAGTATTACATTGTGTCCTATAAGGTCCTCCGGCTTGTAATACTGTGCTATACCGCTGGCAACCGTACGCTTTCCTGCACCGTCGTCAAGGGTTAGCTTCAGCAGCTTTTTAGCTCTCTTTACAGGCTCGCAGGCCTCTACCTTTGCTACACGAAGCTCTACCTTTGCAAAATCATCTATAGTAATTTCAGGCTTTTGCTCGATTTCCTTTTTAGGCTTTTCTGCCTCCTGCGCTTTCTTTGCAGCCTCTGCAATGTCGGCAAGCAGCTTTTCGGAATCCAGTCTTGAGAACAGCGGCTCGGCTGTACCAACCTTTTCGCCTGCTTTTAGTCCGCCAAACTCCTTAAGGGAATCGTATGAGGTTACCTGTGTGTTTATCTGCTTAAATATTTTTTCGGCAGTTTCAGGCATAAACGGAGACACAAGTATTGCTATAAACCTAATGCTTTCAAGCAGGTTGTAAAGCACTGTGCCAAGTCTTTCTTTTTTATCCTCATCCTTAGCCAAAACCCAAGGTGCGGTTTCGTCTATATATTTATTGCTTCTTCTTGCAAGTGACAAAATAGCCTCTAAAGCGTCGCTTACTCTGTACTTGCTTAAAAGCTTGTCAACATTTTCAACAGCAGCCAAGGCAGCATCTTTAAGCTGCTCGTCTAAAGGCTCCTGTGCAGTAGGTGCCATAACCTGTCCGCCAAAATACTTGTTGCTCATAGCAACTGTTCTGTTCACCAAGTTGCCCAAGGTGTTGGCAAGGTCGGAGTTGTATCTTTCAAATACTGTTTCGTAGGTAATAGAGCCGTCTGAAACATATGGCATTTCGCTTAGCAGATAGTACCTTACGGCGTCAACGCCAATAAGCTTTACAAGGTCTTCGGCATAAATAACATTGCCCCTTGATTTACTCATTTTGTCAGAGCCAAACAGCAGCCAAGGGTGTGCAAACACCTGCTTTGGCAAAGGCTCGCCAAGTGCCATAAGCATAATAGGCCAATAGATAGTGTGGAAACGCAGAATGTCCTTACCGATAATATGAACATCTGCCGGCCAATACTTTTTGTAGTTGTCACCGCTGCCGTCAGGGCTGTAGCCAAGGGCAGTAATATAGTTGGAAAGTGCGTCTATCCAAACATAAACAACATGGTCAGGGTCAAAGTCAACCGGAATACCCCACTTAAAGGATGTTCTTGAAACGCACAAGTCCTGCAAACCCGGCTTAATAAAGTTGTTTACCATTTCGTTTTTACGCTGCTCAGGGAATATAAAATCAGGATTGTCCTCAATATATTTTTCAAGCTGCTTTTGGTATTTTGACATTCTAAAGAAATATGCTTCTTCTTTTGCCTTTTTTACCTCTCTGCCACAGTCAGGACATTTGCCGTCAACAAGCTGTGACTCTGTCCAAAAGCTTTCGCACGGGGTACAGTACATACCCTCGTAGCAGCCTTTGTAAATGTCGCCCTGGTCGTACAGCTTTTTAAATATTTTTTGTACAGCCTTTTCGTGGTAATCGTCTGTTGTTCTTATAAAATGGTCATAGGTAGTGTTAAGCAGGTCGCAGGTTTCTTTTATTTCGCCCGCTACCTTGTCTACATATTCCTTTGGAGTAACTCCGCTTTTCTTTGCGTATTCTTCTATTTTCTGACCGTGCTCGTCGGTTCCTGTAAGGAAGAAAACATCATACCCCTGCATTCGCTTATACCTTGCGATGGCATCTGTCATAACAATTTCGTAGCTGTTGCCTATATGCGGCTTACGAGAAGTATATGCTATTGCAGTAGTAATGTAATATTTCTTTTTACACATTCTGTTTACCTCCTAGCTTTATGTTAAACAATGTGTCTGTGCAGTAGATATTATATCATTACATACGCTTTTAAACAAGACTGTTTGCCTATTTTTTCATATAGCCTTTGCATACACTGCCTGTAATGTAAAAAACATAACAAAATAAGCCGAAATTCTAAATTATTCTTTGCAGGCACTTGAATAAACAGGAAAAAATGCTTATAATGATAGGGTAAAAAAAGAAGCACTTTTTACAAAAAACAAATAAAGCGAAAGGAGTAGCACACATGATTTATTCTAAAGAAGTTGAAAATATGTGCACTGTAGCAAAGGGCCCTAAGCACGGTCCTGCACCTATTCCTGAAGAGGGTAAATGGGTAAAATCTTATGAAATTAAAGACATATCCGGCCTGTCACACGGTATTGGCTGGTGTGCACCACAGCAGGGTGCCTGTAAGCTTACACTTAATGTAAAAGAGGGTATAGTTGAAGAGGCTCTTGTTGAAACTATAGGTTGCTCGGGTATGACACACTCAGCTGCTATGGCTGCTGAAATTTTGCCTGGCAAAACTCTTTTGGAGTGCCTAAACACAGACTTGGTATGTGACGCTATTAATACAGCTATGAAAAACATTTTTGAGCAGCTTGTTTACGGCAGAAGCCAAACAGCTTTCTCTGAGGGTGGTCTTCCTATCGGTGCCGGCCTTGAGGATCTTGGTAAGGGACTTCGTTCACAGGTTGGTACAATGTTCAGTACAAAGGCAAAGGGCGTTCGTTACATGGAGATGGCTGAGGGTTATGTTCTAAAGACAGCTCTTGACGAAAACGACGAGGTTATCGGCTACCAGTTTGTTAAGCTGGGTAAAATGCTTGAGGACATTCGCCACGGTGTTAGCCCTGATGAAGCATACAAAAACAACATCGGTCAATATGGTCGTTTCGACGGTGCGGCTAAGTACATTGACCCTCGTGAAGAATAATTGGTAAGGAGGAACTTAATCATGGCAGTTACATTTGAAAGTATGGACAGAAGAATGCCTAAAATTGAGAAATGCCTTGCTGAATATGGTATTGCAAATCTTGAAGAAGCAAGACAGCTATGTCTTGACAAAGGCTTCGACCCTTATGAAATCGTAAAGAGCGTTCAGCCAATCGCTTTTGAAAACGCAGGCTGGGCTTACACACTTGGCTGTGCTGTAGCAATTAAGAAGAATGTTGCAACAGCGGCAGATGCAGCAGAGGCTATTGGTATTGGTCTTGAGGCATTCTGTATTCCTGGTTCTGTTGCAGAGCAGAGAAAGGTTGGCTTGGGCCACGGTAATCTAGGTGCTATGCTGCTTAGAGATGAAACAAAGTGCTTTGCTTTCTTGGCAGGTCACGAAAGCTTTGCGGCTGCTGAGGGTGCTATCGGTATTGCAAGAAACGCTAACAAGGCAAGAAAGGAGCCTTTGCAGGTTATCCTAAACGGTCTTGGTAAAGACGCAGCTTACATTATTTCAAGAATCAACGGCTTTACATATGTTCAAACACAGTTTGACTATTTCACAGGCGAGCTTAACATTGTTAAGGAAACAGCTTACTCAGACGGTGAAAGAGCTAATGTTCGCTGCTACGGTGCTGACGATGTTCGTGAAGGCGTAGCAATTATGCAAAAGGAAAATGTCGGCGTATCTATTACAGGTAACTCAACAAACCCAACTCGTTTCCAGCACTTGGTTGCAGGTACATACAAAAAGTGGGCTATTGAGAACGGCGTTAAGTACTTCTCTGTTGCAAGCGGCGGCGGTACAGGCCGTACACTTCACCCTGATAATATGGGTGCCGGCCCTGCTTCATACGGCTTGACAGACTCTATGGGCCGTATGCACGGTGACGCTCAGTTTGCAGGCTCGTCTTCTGTTCCGGCTCATGTTGAGATGATGGGACTTATCGGTATGGGCAACAACCCTATGGTTGGTGCTACAGTTGCTTGTGCAGTTGCTGTATACGAGGGACTGAATAAGTAATTTCTTACTTTAAGAATAATTTTGGCGGTTTGCTTATGCAAGCCGCCTTTTTGCAGTTAAAATTAATTCTCTGCGGCAGTCTGCTGCCAACGCACTATTTAATTAAACAGTATTTCCTCATCTCGGCTGCCATAAGAAAAGCATTTATGGCGGGGCGTACAATGCAGCAGCTTTTAAGCTGTAAAATGTAAATTTATTTTGACTATTTAAAAAGCTAGTGCAATTTATGGGCGAATATGGTAAAATAAAATGGTATTTGTGTGTCCGCACGCCACTGCAGCAATGTAAATATGTATATAAAACAGCGAGGTATTAAATGACTTACTCCAAGGATATACGCTGTGAAGCTCTTGCTCACGGCAATAAAAAATCGAGATACGGTCTTAGGGCGTTTTTACTGGGAATACTATTTGCCACAGTAATATTTTTACCTTTTATAATTTATGACAACGGATTGTTTTTATATTACGGTGACTTTAATGTACAGCAAATTCCGTTTTATCAGCTTGTACATGACACAATACGCAGTGGTAATATCGGCTGGAGCCACCATACCGACCTGGGGGCAAACATAATAGGCTCCTACTCCTTTTATCTTATCGGCAGTCCGTTTTTTTGGCTGACTCTGCCTTTTCCAAGCGAGGCCGTGCCGTACCTTATGGGGCCCCTGCTTATACTGAAAACAGGCTGTATGTCCTTTACGGCATACATATTTTTAAGAAGATACACCCGCAACAAAAGCTATGCCGTACTGGGCGGACTGCTGTACGCCTTTTCCGGCTTTACCTGCTTTAATATATTTTTCAACCATTTTCACGAGGCTATGATAATTTTCCCACTGCTTTTGACGGCGGTTGATGAAATGTTTGAAAATAACCGTCGTGGTTTGGTAGCACTGGCTGTATTTGGAAGCTGCCTTATGAACTACTATTTTTTTGTAGGTCAGGTAGTATTTGTAATTATATACTGGTTTGTTAAGATTTTTGCCGGCGGCTATAGGTTTAAAATTAAAAACTTTATCTGCCTTATATTCGAGTCTGTAATGGGTCTTTTGGCAACAGCTGTAATAACTATACCGGCTATACTCTGCATAATGGGCAATTCCCGTATAGGCAACACCCTTAACGGCTGGAACGCTTTGGTTTACGACTGTCCGCAAAGATACCTGAATATTTTCACAGCATACCTTTTCCCTCCCGAGCTGCCGGCTTACCCTACCTTTACTCCCGACTCAAACACAAAGTGGGGCTCACTGGCGGGCTGGCTGCCTTTGTTCAGCGTGTCGGGCGTGATTGCCTTTATGACAAGCCGCAAAAAGCACTGGCTAAAAAAGCTGATACCAATACTTGTTTTAATGGCGTTTGTGCCTATTTTAAACAGCTCGTTCCAGCTGTTTAACCAACAGTATTATGCACGCTGGATGTATATGCTTGTTCTTATGATATGTCTGGCAACTGTAATGGCACTGGAAAACACGCAAAGTAATTCTGACAGGCTTGCAGAAGAGGTTAATCCAAACAGCTTTAAGGTAAGGTGGGCACCTGCCATAGGGGTAACAACAGCGTTTACTCTGCTGCTTACAGCGGCCATAGGCTTTATGCCTGTTGCTGAGGAGAGCCTTTCCGGAAGCGAAACAATTAAGTTGGGGCTGATGGACGACTGCTTTAGATTTTGGCTGTACTGTGCCATAGCACTGGCGTCACTTGTAATACTTATAGTGATAATGGCTGTTTTTTCAAAAAAGAAAAAGCTCCTGCCTGTTGTGTGTATTATAGCGGTGGGGATTATATCGGTTGGCTACACTGTAACTGAAATTGCCATGGGTAAATCTCATGGCTACGATTCAAAAAATTATATGCAGGACCTTGTAATAAACCATGAGGATGACTTTGACATTCCGCAGAGTGACATTACCCGCACAGATTTTTACCAAATGATGGACAACTCTGCAATGTTCTGGAAAATTCCTACCATACAAACCTTCCACAGTATTGTACCCGGCTCTGTAATGGAATTTTATAATGACATAGGCATAAATCGTGATGTTGCATCAAGACCTGATGCAACCGACTATGCACTGCGTTCTCTTACATCTACAAGATGGCTTATAGACTATACCAAGGATTCCAATTCCTTCAGCACCACAGGCGGGGCTACTGCAATGCCGGGCTGGAAATACTATGACAAGCAAAGCGAGTTTGACATATGGGAAAATGAATACTATATACCAATGGGCTTTAGCTACGACAGCTATGTTTCAAAAAAAGACTACGACAGCTGCACCGACAGCGAAAAAACAAGGCTAATGCTAAAGGCAATGGTGCTTACCGACGAGCAAACGGAGAAATACAGCTTTGCGGCGCTTAATAAAACAAGCTCAAGCAGCTTTACATATACAAAAGACCAATATTACAAGGACTGCAAAAACCGCAAAAAGCAAAGCTGCAGCAGCTTTGAATACAACAACACCGGCTTTACTGCAGAGATTGACCGTACAGCCTGCAATCAAAATACACTGCTGTTTTTCAGCGTGCCTTATGAGGATGGCTGGTCAGCACAGGTAAACGGAAAGAATGTTGACATTGAAAAAGTAAATGTAGGCTTTATGGCAATAGAGGTGCCTGCAAATCAGGTTTGTAAAATAGCCTTTACCTATAACACACCGGGCTTAAATGCAGGAATAATTATAAGCATTGCCGCAAGTGCTGTGTTTATCATTTATATTTTACTGGTTAAAAATTATAAAAAAATAATATCCGCATTTAAGGCAGGCAAGTCCGTTAAGCAGGTTGAACAGACCGATTCGGAGAATTAATAAATTGCGTTTTATTACGATTAGCCAATAACATTTTTATATAAAAGATTTAACAGTAATGAAACTACTAACGAATAAATAAAATCCGATTAGAAAGAAGTAATTATAATGAACAAAGCCTTAGAAAACAACAATCCACACAAAGAACAGACAGCAAAAAGCAAACCGTACAGGGCAACGGCCCTGCTATAAAATTCCTTTGCACTGTTTTCTGACTTTTACGCTTTTTGACGGAGGTAACTGATATGTCTTTTGGTGAGAAAATTCTTGAATATAAGAACGATATTTTAAATGATCTTGCAAGCCTTGTGGCTATTGACTCTGTTTCTGTAGAGGGCAGTGAAAAGCCCCGCCAAGCACTTGAATATATGCTGGCACGTGGCAGGGAAATGGGGCTTAAAGCAAAAAATGTTGACAATATAGCCGGTCACTTGGAGTACGGCACAGGCAAGAGGCTATGTGGCGTACTTACGCACCTTGATGTTGTGCCTGCCGGTAAGGGCTGGAGCGTGCCTCCCTTTGCACTTACCCAAAAAGACGGCAGACTATACGGCAGAGGCGTAGCAGACGACAAAGGCTCGGCTGTAGTAGCTATGTACTGTTTAAAAGCACTGCTTGACAACGGCATAAATGCCGACAGCACCATAAGGCTTATTATGGGTACAACAGAGGAAACAGGTATGACCGATGTTAAGCATTATTTTTCTAAGGAGCGGGTACCCGATATAGGCTTTACTCCCGATTCTGACTATGGTATCTGTAATTGTGAAAAGGGTATCCTTCAAATTTCCGTAATGGGAAAAAACGACAGCAAAATAATAAAAGCTGCCACAGGCGGCAGTGCCGTAAACGCTGTACCGGACAGCTGTACATTTACCCTAAGCCAAGAAATTACAGTACCGAAAAATTGCTGCGGCAATTTTACCACAGAGTGCAAAAACGGTACCGCAAGGCTAACCTCAGAGGGCAGCGCCGCACACGCTATGGAGCCGTACAAGGGCTTTAACAGTATTACTCATGCAGTTAATATGCTGTGCAGTCTTTACAGCGGCAATGAAATCGGCAGTATGCTGCAATTTATAAATGAATGTATAGGCGTTAAAACAGACGGCAGTCCTATGGGACTTAATCTAAACGACCAACAGTCCGGCAGTCTGACAATGAACTTAGGCGTTATTAATATTGACAGTGAAAACGCTGCTGTAAAAATAGACCTGCGTTACCCTGTAAGTGCCTGCTACGACAGTATTGCAGACACTATTAAGAGCTGTGCCGAAAAATATGGGCTGAGTGTAAGCATCGACAGCCATTTAGCACCGCTGAATGTTCCTGCAGACAGCAGGATTATTGCCGCACTGCAGCAGGCTTATAAGGAGATTACAGGTGAAATGCCTAACCTGTACTCTACAGGCGGCGGAACATATGCACGCTCACTGAAAAACAGAGGCGTTGCCTTTGGGCCTGTATTTTCAAACGACTGCTCAAATATGCACAAGCCTGACGAATCACTAAACACAGAAAATTTTCTGCTGCACGCACAAATATGTCTTGAAGCTATGTACAGAATGTTTACACAATAATTTTTAAT
>ULRQ01012487.1_pt1 | contig 79676 bp, 79 predicted proteins | sample 1955491 | NCBI WGS metagenome assembly ULRQ01 (sample SAMEA4835684, study PRJEB28245) | human gut metagenome | biome: gut microbiome; material: fecal sample | place: Denmark | collected 2008 | reverse complement strand
GAAATATTCATTTTTAATTATTATTTTTTCCTGTTTTTTACAGCAAGTCACAAAATTACTGCAAAGTATACAAAATATTTGAGCAGTCTGTAAATAATACCTCTAAAATATTTATTGAGAAACAAAAATAACCGTACAATAAAATAACAAAGCTGTTTTAATGCCTTCGGTTGAAAAAGAACGGCTGTTATGATAAAATTAAGCTACTAATTTTTAAGGATGTACTAGCATATGGAACAATATTTAGAAATAGGCAAGGTTGTAAGCACACATGGCCTGCGAGGTGAATTAAGAGTCGACCCTTGGTGTGACTCTCCGCAGTTTTTATGCCAATTTAAAACACTGTATCTAAAAAAGGGTGAAACAAAGCTAAGCGTAAGCTCAAGGCCTCACAAAACCATTGCCATAGTTAAGGCAAAGGGAATCGATACTATTGAAGAAGCCGAAAAGCTTAGAGGAAGGGTTCTATATATTAACCGCAGTGACGCAAGGCTTGCACCGGGTGAGTACTTTATACAAGACCTTATGGGACTTGATGTAATTGACATTGACACAAGCAAAAGCTACGGCAAAATTACCGATGTTTTAAAAACAGGTGCCAACGATGTTTACCAAGTGACCGACGAAAAGAAAAAGGACTACCTTATACCGGTAATAGATGATGTTGTAAAGGAAATAGACATAAACGGCGGCAAGGTTTTAATTAAGCCCTTGAAAGGAATATTTGACGATGAGGATTGACATTATTACTTTGTTTCCGGAAATGTGTCAGGCTGTGCTGAACGAAAGCATTATTGGCAGGGCCGTCGCAAAAGGTGCTGTAGAAATAGTGTACCACCAGCTGCGTGATTATGCATATGACAGGCACAAAAGGGTTGACGATACCCCATACGGCGGCGGTATGGGTATGGTAATGAAGTGTGAGCCTATAGCCCTTTGCTTTGAGGCAGTATGTAACGAGCTGGGCAAAAAGCCGCATTTTATTTATATGTCACCTGTAGGCAGGGTGCTTAACCAAAGCGTTGTAAAGCAAATAGCCTCCGGCTATGATAATATATGCATTCTTTGCGGCCACTACGAGGGTGTAGACCAGCGTGTGCTTGATATGCTGATTGACGAAGAAATTTCAATAGGCGACTATGTATTGACAGGCGGTGAGCTGCCTGCAATGGTGCTTGCAGACGCCGTATGCAGAATGCTGCCGGGCGTGCTTTCCAACGAGGAATGCTTTACCGAGGAAAGCCACTATAACGGGCTTTTGGAGTACCCGCAGTACACAAAGCCTGCTGTATGGCGTGAAAAAGAGGTTCCGCCTGTACTGCTGTCGGGCCACCACGAAAATGTTGACAACTGGCGCAGACAGCAATCGCTTATCCGTACTAAAAATATACGGCCGGATATGTTTGAAAAAACAGAGCTTACCAAGCTTGATAAAAAGCTGTTGGAAAACCGGTAGCCGCATATACTGCTGTTTTTAAGGTACAGCAAGCAAACTTAACAAGCTGACAAAGGCGTAACAGTCTGAACTAAGACTGTTACGCCTTTTATGTTTATATCTTGGCAATTACAAATCTAAATCGTTAGCTACAAGGTCGTCGTAAGACTCTCTTTTAACTATTAATCTTGCCTTGCCGTCCTTTACCATAACAATAGCCGGACGAGGGTTACGGTTATAGTTAGACGCCATAGAGTAGTTATATGCACCTGTTGACAATACAGCCAGTGTGTCGCCTACCTGAACATCGGCTACAGGAGTATCCTTTTGAATAAGGTCACCGCTTTCACAGCATTTGCCCGCTACCGTAACCTTTTCGTTTGGCTCTTGGTCAGCCTTTCCTGCGTTTACAACAGTATATTCAGACTCATACAGGGCATATCTGATATTGTCGGTCATACCGCCGTCAACAGAAACATAGGTGCGAACGTTAGGAATTTCCTTTCTGCCGCCTACGGTGTAAAGTGTAATGCCGGCCTCACCCACAACAGAACGGCCCGGCTCCATATAAATAAACGGTACAGGAATATCATTTTCTGCCGCCTTTGCCTTTACAGCCTTTGAAACAGCCGCCATATAGTTGTCGTACGGCACAGGGTTGTCATTCTCTGTATACTTAATGCCGTAGCCGCCGCCCAGGTTCAGCTCTGTAACTAAGTGACCTGTTTCTCTCTTAATTTGACCGATAAAGTCCATCATAACCTCTGCGGCCTTAACAAACGGGTCAATATCAAATATTTGTGAACCAATGTGGCAGTGCAACTCTGTTAAATCAACATTACCAAGCTTTAGCGACTCCTTAACAGCAGCCATAGCTTCGCCTGTTTCAAGTGCAAAGCCAAACTTAGAATCAATTTGACCTGTCATTATAAAGTTGTGTGTGTGTGCGTCAATACCCGGCTTAATACGCATAGATATTTTAACAACCTTATTTTTCTCTCCGGCAATTTTATTTAAAAGCTCAAGCTCATAGAGGTTGTCAACAATAATTTTGCCTATATTATAGTCCAAAGCCATTCTCAGCTCTGCCTCTGTTTTATTGTTGCCGTGGAATTGAATTTTCTCAGGTGGAAAGTTTGCTTTCATAGCAGTGTAAATTTCGCCGCCCGATACAACATCAAGCCCCATATTTTCGCTGTCTGCAAGCTGAACCAAAGCCTTGCAGCTTAGGGCCTTGCTGGCATACATAGGAAGTCCTTTTCCGTCATAATGAGTTTTTATTGAATTTACATACGATTTACAAGTGTTTCTTATAGTGGCTTCATCCATTACATAAAGGGGTGTACCAAACTCTTTTGCAAGCTCTAATGTATCACAGCCGCCAATAGTAAGATGTCCCTTTTCATTTACATTTAAACAATCGTTTACAAACATTGCTTACATTCCCTTCATTTTAAATTAATGAACAAATGTATTATACATTATTTCAGCTGCATTTTTCAACTGATTTCGATATATATTCTCTTATTTCTTCAATTCCCGTACCCTTTGTGGAGGAAACCGGAAAGATAGGCATGCTGCCATAACGGGAAAGTATAGAGCTAATCAGCTCCAGCTGTGCAGTCTGCTGCGTTTTTTTCAGCTTGTCCTGCTTGGTCAGTGCCACTGCAAAAGGTAATTTTGCGTCTGATAAAAATTTAATCATATTCAAGTCGTCAACGGTAGGCTTGTGGCGCATATCGACTATTTGAACTATCAAAGCAAAATTTCTGTCCTGTGCAAAATACCCCTCTACAAGCTCCGCCCAGCGTACCTTTTCTGCGTGGGAAACCTTTGCATAGCCGTAGCCGGGTAAATCTACCAAATTAAATGTATTGTCTACATTAAAGAAATTTATAGTGCCTGTTTTTCCCGGCTGTCCGCTTACCCTTGCCAGGGCTTTTCTGTTTGCAATTTTATTAATAAGAGAGGATTTGCCTACATTTGACCTGCCGGAAAAAACCACCTCAGGCAGCTCACCGCTTTTAAGCTGAGAGGCCTTTCCTACCGCCATAGTAAACTCTGCATTTGAAAAATTCATAATTTCCTCCTTACTGCACCGCAGGGCTAACAAGCTTAGCCTGCTTTTTTGACGACTTAGCCTTTGTACTGCGAACAGCCCTGCCGTTCACCAATGCAATATCAAGCACCTGCTCTATTCTGCTTACAGGCTTAAATTCTACCGCCTCTTTTACTACAGGATCCACCTCATACAGGTCAGGCTCGTTGTCAGCGGGGATTATTACGGTTTTCACACCTACACGGTATGCCGCCATAGTTTTCTCCTTCAGTCCGCCTATAGGCAAAACTCTGCCACGCAATGTTATTTCACCTGTCATAGCCACATCTCGCCTTACAGGCTTGCCGGTAAGGGCAGAAACAAGAGCAGTTGTCATTGTAACGCCTGCTGACGGGCCGTCCTTTGGCACTGCACCCTCGGGAGCGTGAATATGTATATCGTATTTTTTGTAGAAATCTGCATCATAATTCTGCTTTACAGCCATTGCCCTTGCGCAGCTTATGGCGATTTTTGCGGATTCCTTCATAACCTCGCCCAAGGAGCCTGTCAACTCGATTTTACCCGTACCCGGCAGCAATGCCACCTCTATAGGAAGCGTTGTACCGCCTACTGCCGTCCACGCCAAGCCGTTTACCAAGCCCACTGCGTCAGCCGATTCAATAGTATCCGGCTTATATTTTTTAGGCCCTAAAAGCTGTTCAAGCACCTTAGGAGTAACAGAAACCCTGTAATTCTCGTCACGCACTATTTCAACAGCCGCTTTACGCAGTAAATCATTTATTCTGCGTTCCAAGTTACGCACACCGGCCTCACGGGTATAGCTGTCTATAAGCTCATACATAGCTGCTTTGGATATTTTAAACTGACTTGCCTTTATGCCTGTGTTTTTCAGTGCTTTTGGCAATAAATGCTTTTTGGCTATATTGAATTTTTCCTCACGGGTATAGCTGTCAACAGTTATAATATCCATTCTGTCAAGCAGCGGCTCCGGTATTGCCGAATAATCGTTAGCTGTGGCAATAAAGAACACATGGCTAAGGTCATACGGCAAATCAATGTAGTGGTCAACAAAGGAATGGTTTTGCTCGCTGTCAAGCACCTCAAGCAGTGCGGAGGTTGGGTCCCCCTTGTAGTCGTTGCCCAGCTTGTCTATTTCGTCAAGAATAATAACGGGATTAGAGGTTTCGGCAAGCTTAACCGCATTCATTACTCTGCCCATCATAGCACCGATATAGGTTCTGCGGTGTCCACGAATTTCAGACTCGTCATGTACTCCGCCTAAGGCAATACGCTGGCACTTTCTGCTTATTGCCCGGGCAATAGACTGTGCAATAGATGTTTTGCCCACACCCGGCGGGCCTACAAAGCACAGTATCTGCCCCTTAACATCAGGCGACAATTTTCTTACTGCAAGAGTTTCTACAATTCTTTCCTTCACCTTTGTCAAACCGTAGTGGTTTTTGTCTAAAATATGCTGTGCATAATCTACATCAATAGCCTCTTGGTCAAAGGTGTTCCATGGCAAATCAAGGCAGGTATCAAGATAATTTCGTATTACATTTGCCTCCTGAGAACCCGGCGGCAGACTTGTAAGCTTTTCGCACTCCTTAACAAGCACCTTTTCCACCTCTTCGGAAAGGTGAAGCTCTTGAAGCCTGTCAAGATACTCCTTTGCCTCCTGGGTAGATTCATCGTCAATATTAAGCTCGTCCTCCAAAACTCTAAGCTGCTCTCTTAGGTAATATTCCCTTTGACCCTCGTCTATTCTTTCACGAGTCATTTTATGAACGGAGTCTTCAATTTCGAGTATAAAAACCTCGTCGGTAAGGTAGGCAATAAGCTTTTGCTGTCTTTCCTCTACATTAATTGCCTCAAGCAGCTCCTGCTTTCTTTCGTATTCCATTCTGGTATTGCCGGCAATAAGGTCACAAATTTTTCCAGGCTCTCTTGAGGTTGAGATTTTATAAACAACATCAGACGGGAATTTAGGCACTAAGTTAAGGTATCTTTCAAAAATATCCTTAATAGACCTTGTAAACGCTGTTTCCGTTACCTCATCATCATAAATATCCTCAACAGGGGATATTAAGCCTGTCATATAGCTCTGCTCAGAGCCTGCACCCAAAGCCCTTGCACGGTACTTACCCTCAACAATAACTCTTATAAGATTGTCGGGCTGTCTTAATATTTGCTTAACCTCTGCAACTACACCTACAGAATACAAATCGTCAATAGTCGGCCTGTCTTTTTCAATTTCCTTTTGAGCGGCAACAAAAATAAGCTGGTCTGTAGTCATTGCCTTTTCTATAGCAAGTGCAGACATTTTTCTGCCAACATCAAAGTGGAGAACCATTTCCGGAAACACTACCATTCCACGCAGAGCCAGCACCGGCATTTCTATAAAATCATTAATATTTAACTCAGTATTTTCTTCATTTAACTCAACATTTTCTTCTGTCTGTTTCATAATACGCCTCCTTTAGCTGCTGTCAGCATATAACTAATGCTGCAAAATAATAATTCTGCTAATCGCAATAATCAACATTTCTAAAACTATAACATAAAAACAACAAGGCTGCAACTAAATATAGTTACAGCCTAACATAATTAAAAGAATTCAGAAAGCAAATCAGCCCGCATTGCTGCGTTTAATCTTTTTCTTTGCTTCCTTTCTGTCGGATACATCATCTGTCAGCAGTTTACGCTCCTGATTGTGGATGATAGTAACCACTGACGGATCCTTAACGGTTTCTGCTGAAATAATAACCTTTTCTATGGTAACATCTGACGGCACCTTAAACATTAAATCCATCAGCAGGTTTTCCATAATGGAACGCAGACCTCTTGCACCTGTGTTTTCCTTTTGGGCCTTTTCAGCAATAGCCTCCATTGCACCGTCTTCAAATTCAAGCTCTACATTATCAAGCTCAAATATTTTCTTGTACTGCTTAACAAGAGAGTTTTTAGGCTCTGTAAGAATTCTTATAAAGCCCTCTTTATCAATGGCATTAAGATGTGTTATAACAGGCAGTCTGCCGATAAGCTCCGGAATAAGACCATATTTTACAAGGTCATGAGGAACCACATTTTTCATCCAGTCAGTTTCGTTTGAAATCTGCTCCTTAGACTTAACCTCTGCACCAAAGCCGATAGAGCTGTTAGACGCCCTGTGCTCCATTGTTTTCTCCAAGCCGTCAAAGGCACCGCCGCAAATAAACAAAATATCCTTTGTATTTATAGGCAGATACTCCTGCTGAGGGTGCTTTCTGCCGCCCTGCGGCGGAACATTTGCAACAGTACCCTCCAGAATTTTCAGCAGCGCCTGCTGTACGCCCTCACCGCTGACATCACGGGTAATTGAAGGGTTTTCTGACTTTCTTGATATTTTATCAATTTCATCAATATAAATAATACCCTGCTCTGCCCTTGCAATATCATAGTCGGCAGCCTGAATAAGACGAAGAAGAATATTTTCAACATCCTCACCTACATAGCCTGCCTGTGTAAGTGTAGTTGCGTCGGCAATGGCAAAAGGAACATCAAGTATCTTTGCCAAGGTTTGTGCCAAGAATGTTTTGCCTGTACCTGTAGGCCCAAGCATTAAAACATTGCTTTTTACAAAATCTACATCAGTGTCTGTATTGTATATTCTTTTGTAGTGGTTGTACACGGCTACACAAAGGGTTTTCTTTGCCTCTTCCTGACCAACAACATACTCGTCAAGCTTTTCCTTGATTTGCTCAGGCTTCAGCAATGTTTTATAGCTGCCTGCCTCTTTACCGTGGTATTCGTCAACAGCCGGACGGCTATCGTTTAAAATGGACTGGCACAAGCCAATACATTCCTCACAAATATAAACACCGTTACCCTCAATAAGTCTGCCTGACTCATTCTGTGGTCTGCCGCAAAATGAACAGCACAGCCTTCGCTTGTCATCCTTGCTTGCCATAGTACAACTCCTTTCCTTTGAAAATTAAATTATCTCTGCATTACCTTGTCAATTAAACCATAATCGCACGCCTCTTGTGCAGACATAAAGTTATCACGGTCTGTATCTCTTTCAATAACCTCAAGAGGCTGGTTTGTATTGTCGGCAAGAATTTTATTTAGTCTTGCCTTTATACGGTCAATATAATTTGCATGTATCATAATGTCCGAAGCCTGACCCTGGAAGCCGCCTAAAGGCTGGTGAATCATAATATCAGAGTTTGGCAAAGCATATCTTTTGCCCTTTGCTCCGGATGAAAGTAAAAATGCACCCATACTGGCTGCCATGCCCATACAAATAGTAGAAACATCACACTTAATATACTGCATTGTGTCATAAATAGACATACCTGCCGTAACAGAGCCACCCGGGCTGTTTATATACAGTGAAATATCCTTTGTTGGATCTTGGCTTTCAAGATATAAAAGCTGTGCAACAACAAGGCTTGCAGACGCGTCGTTTACCTCCCCCGTAAGCATAACAATTCTTTCGCTTAACAAACGGGAGAAAATATCATACGAACGCTCGCCTCTGCTTGTTTGCTCAACAACATAAGGCACCAAATTACTATTTCTAATTTCCATCTTAAACATTCCTTTCAAAATACATTATATTTAAGGCAACACCGCAAAGCCGCCGCATATTAATTTTGTGCTGTGCATGAAAAATCACAAAGCAAGTGTGGAATATGCAGTCCGCAATGCCTGTACAGTGCCGCCTTTGTAGTAAGTCCCCAAAACTAACCGCCGCTTATTACTTAATATAATACTAGGCAAAACATAATGTAAATATTCATGAAAGATTAATTATTGGCAATGGCACTTTCCTTTACAAAGTCCATAGCCTTTTCTACAGCTATGTCCTTCTTTAGCTCGTCTGCAGGAATTGCAGCCTTTACCTTGTCAATATCCATCTTATATGTATCAGCAAGTCTGCTGTACTCTGCCTCTAAATCCTCGTCAGAAACATCTGTAAAGCCCTGCTGCTGTGCAATCTTCTCAAGTGCAAGTCTTAGCTTAACTCTCTTTTCAGCCTCCGGCTTGTAAGAATTCTTAACAGCCTCAGCGTCCATACCCATATACTGCAGGTATGTGTTCATATCCAAGCCCTGTGAACGCAGACGCATATCAAATTCACGCATCATATCGTTTACCTTGTTGTCATACATAGCCTCAGGAATTTCACCCTTTAGCAGCTCACAAAGCTTTGCAATAAGCTGATTTTCAACATCGGCGTCAGACTCCTTCTGCAGCTTTTCAGCCAGCTCATCAGCAACCTGAGCCTTGTATTCCTCTACAGTTTCCTTATCGCTTACATCCATAACAAAGTCGTTGTCAAGCTCAGGCAACTCCTTTGCTTTAATTTCGTGAAGCTTAATCTTAAATTCGCTTTCCTTGCCTGCAAGCTCATCAACCTGGTATTCCTCCGGGAAGGTAACCTTAATTGTAAACTCGTCGCCTGTGTTCTTGCCGACAATCTGCTCCTCAAAGCCCGGAATAAACTGTCCGCTGCCCAGCGTTAGGTTGAAGTTTTCAGCCTTGCCGCCCTCAAAAGGCTCGCCGTCAACAAAGCCCTCAAAGTCGATTACTGTAATATCGCCGTTCTGTGCAGGTCTGTCCTCTACAGTAACAAGTCTGCTGTTTTTATCTCTTTGCTTGTCAATTTCTTCATTTACAAGCTCTTCTGTAACCTCAGTTGACTTTGGTGTTACCTGAATACCCTCATAGTCGCTGATTTCAACCTCCGGCTTTACAACAACAACAGCCTTAAAGGTTAAACCGTCCTTGCCGACCTCTTCTACAGAAACATTATCTACAGCTACAACATCAAGCTTAGCCTCTTCTACTGCGTCAGCAAGTGCTGTTGGATATATATTCTCAATAGCGTCATCGTAAAATACGCCCTCGCCATACATTTTTTCAATAATTGCCTTTGGTGCCTTACCCTTACGGAAGCCCGGTATGCTAATCTTCTTAACTTCCTTGCGGTAAACACTGTTTACTGCGTCTGTAAATGTCTTGCCGTCAACCTCAACAACAAGCTCATGTTTGTTAGTTTCTACACAATTTGCAGATTTTAGACTCATGTTTATTTTCCTCCTGAATTGTTATGTTGAGTTGCGATTTATTATAACATAACAAGTATTATTTTTCTATACCTAAATACAAAAAATTGTAATAGTACATCATCTTACAAGTATCGGCACAAATTTCACATAATCACTGGAAATAAGCTTAAAATTTATGCCCTCAAATTCGCCTGTTACGGCTTTTTTAGCCACATTTGAGCCATGCAAATGGCCATAGTAGCACTTTTTAATATTATATTCTTTAAGAACATTTAATATGTCGTCACAGCGTTGGTCGCCGTATACCGGCGGATAGTGCAAAAACACAACAGGCTCAAGGCCTGTTTTAAGTGCCTCTGTAATAGAGGTACGCAGTCTGCCTACCTCTCTGTTAAGCACCTTTTTGTCACTGTCGGCCTCGGCATCATAAAACCAGCCTCTGGTACCACACACGGCATATTCACCTACTGCCTTTGCAGAATTAAAAACAATCTCTATGGAATCAAAGCCGTTTTCCCTAAGATAATTTTCTATCTTTCGTCTTGTATCCCACCAATAGTCATGGTTGCCCTTTAAAAGCAGCTTTTTTCCCGGCAGGTTATGAATAAACTTAAAATCCTCATAGCATTCGTTTAGCTTCATAGCCCACGATATATCGCCCGGAATTACAACGGTATCTTCATCTGTAACAAGGCTTCGCCAATTTTTTTCAAGTCTTTCCTCATAATCGTCCCACCCACGAAAAATATTCATAGGCTTGTTTGCTCCAAAGGAAAGATGCAAATCGGCTATTACGAATAAAGACATTAGTCAATACCCAAGGTCTTCAGCACATATGCAGGCATATCCTCAACAGCAGAAACATTGTTAAAGCGTACCTCTTTATTCTTTAGCTGAGCAAGAGGCTTTGGCACCTCTACGCCGGTTACCTTGTTCATTTGTTCTACCATATCAAACTCGCTGCCGCAAATTTCGTCCTTTGGAATAATTGAACCCAAAACGCTCTTTGAGAACTTATACGGGCTTGCTGTAGAAGCCAAAATTACAGGTGTTTCCTTGTCGCCTGTCTTTTCAACATACTGTGCATATACATCAACGGCAACAGCTGTGTGAGTATCTGCAAGATAGTTTGACTGCTCATAAAGCTCTTTAATTGTTTTTGCTGTAGACTCCTCGTCGCAGAAGCCGCCGAAGAATCTCTCTGAAAGCCTGTCCATAATCTTATCGTCAACCTTATATTTACCCTCTGTCTTAAGAGCAGTCATATAAGATTTAACCTTTTGGTCGTCGCCGTCCGAAAGAATGTAAAGCAGTCTTTCAAGGTTGCTTGAAACAAGAATATCCATAGAAGGTGACATTGTTGTATAGAAATGTCTGCCCTTATCGTAAACGCCTGTGTTAATAAAGTCTGTCAAAACATTGTTTGAGTTAGACGCACAGATAAACTTGTTTATAGGCAGGCCCATAAGCATAGCATAGTATGACGCAAGTATGTTGCCGAAGTTGCCTGTAGGTACTACAACATTAACCTTGTCGCCAAACTTAATTGTACCCTTGTTTACAAGGTCGCAGTATGCGGAAATATAATAAACTATCTGCGGCAGCAGTCTGCCCCAGTTAATAGAGTTAGCACTTGAAAACAGCTTGTCGTTAGCCTGCAGCTTTTTGATAATCTCAGGAGTTGTAAAGATTTTCTTAACGCCTGTCTGTGCATCGTCAAAATTGCCCTTAATGGCACAAACATCTACATTGCTGCCCTCCTGGGTTGTCATTTGACACTTCTGCATTGGGCTTACGCCGTCCTGCGGGTAGAATACAATTATTCTTGTGCCCTTTACATCCTTAAAGCCCTCTAGTGCAGCCTTGCCTGTATCGCCGGATGTTGCAACAAGAATAACAGCCTCTTTACCCTCATATTTTTTTGCAAGAGATTTAGTTAAAAAGTACGGCAAAATCTGCAGTGCCATATCCTTAAAAGCTGATGTAGGACCATGCCAAAGCTCAAGAATATTCATAGTGTTGCCGTTTAGTTTAGCAGAAACAATAGGTGCAGGGTTTTCACTGCCGAATTTTTCTGCTGTATAAGCGTTGTCTACACAGTCAGCTACCTCTTCGGCGGTAAAGTCGCTTAGGTAGTCGGCAATAACCTTTTTCGCTCTGCCCTTATAGTCCATTTTCAGCATAGCCTTAAAATCCTCTTCGCTATACTTTGGAATTTCCATTGGTACAAATAAACCGCCGTCGTTAGAAATGCCCTGTGAAATAGCTTGAGCAGCCGAAACAACTATTTTTTTGTCTGTTGTACTGTTATAGTTCATATAAATTACCTCTCTTACAAATTTCATCTATCCTATAATATATAACAAAAAGTTTCAAATGTCAAAGTTTTTACAGAAATTATATGCATTTGTGTAAAAAATCTTTCTAATTATATCTTCACTGTAATTATGCCTTAGCAGATAGTTATAAAATTCGCCCATACTCTGCACGCCTTTTATGCAAGGTGGCATTTCTGCACCGTCATAATCACTGCCCAATGCCAGCACATTTTCACCGCCAAGAGAAAGGAAATATTCAATATGCCTGTGCAGGTCTGAAAAGTCGGCAGTGCCGCTGTCGGTTACAAAAAATCTGTGGAAGTTTATGCCCACAATTCCTCCGATTTTGCAAATATACTTAAACTGTTCATCGTCAAGATTTCTGGGGTTTTTACACACAACCCTTGCGTTGGAATGTGTAGCAACAAAGGGTCTTTTGGCAAGCTCTGCCGTTTGCCAAAAAAGAGGAACGCTTGCGTGAGAAACATCAATAATTATTCCGTTTTTCTCCAGCTCCGCAACGGCGGCTTTGCCAAACTCCGTTAGGCCTTTTGGATTGTCGCAGAGAATACCGTCGCCTATTTCGTTTGCACCGTTCCATGTAAGAGTTAAAAAGCGAACGCCCATTTTTCTGAAACGCTTTATATTTTCAAGCTTTCCGTTTAATGCTGCACCACCCTCAATAGAAAGCACAACATTATGGCTGTGGTTTTCAAGCTCGTTAAAGCTGTTTGCCTGTTTAAAACCACAGTTACTATTCATCTGCTTTTTTAAAAGTGCGGCACATTCCTCTGCCAAATTCACCGCAGCCTCGCCACGGTATTCGTCAGGTATCCACACAGCCATAACCTGTGTGCAGCCGTCATACTGCAATGCCCTTTCAAAAGAAAAATGATAGTCGTTATGTACTACAGAGCCATTTTCGGTATATGCCTTGTAAAGCGTGTCGCAATGTAAATCAAAAAGCTGCATAGTCGCCCTCCTGAATAAAAGCACCCTTTATATAATTAATACGGTATAGATTTGTTGTGTTTGATTTAAGATAAACCTCCGAAATGTCAAAGCGTGGCTGTAACCTTACATTATGCTGCTTTAGGTACAAATATGCCGCTTTCATAATTCGTGCCTGCTTCTGCTTTGTTACTGCCAAGCAAGGACGAACCAACGGGTTTTGGTGTCTTGTTTTAACCTCAACAAATAAAATATGGGTTTTGTCAGCGGCAACAATATCTATTTCACCTACCCTGCAGCTGTAGTTTCTGCAAAGAATTTTAAAGCCCTGCTTTTTCAAATAATTGCAAGTATATTCCTCGCCTATGTCGCCTGTTTTTCTTTTTTGCGTTCTGTTATCCGTAATCATTTACTTAGAATTTTCTTTAAAAATGACATTCTGTGTATAGGGCATGGGCCGTATTCCCTTATGGCTTGTGTATGTACCTTTGTACCGTAGCCCTTGTGCTTAGCAAACATATACTGTGGGTACTCCTTGTCGTACTCCAGCATTAGTCTGTCTCTTGTTACCTTTGCTAAAATTGACGCCGCCGCAATCGACATGGAATTTGCATCGCCCTTTACTATTGCAGAACAGGGAATGCTTAAATCGGGGGTTTTGTTGCCGTCAATAATGGCATAATCAGCCGCCTTGGGCAGTCCCTCAACAGCCCTTTTCATAGCAAGCATAGTTGCGTTAAGAATATTAAGCTCTTCTATTTCTTCTACCGAAGCAAAGGCAATACTGTAGGCAGCGGCACGGTCCTTTATTACATCGTACAGTGCCTCCCTCTTTTTTTCGCTAAGCTTTTTGGAATCGTTTACACCCTCAATTATATCGTTGGGCTTTAAAATAACGGCCGCCGCACATACAGGCCCTGCCAGCGGGCCTCTGCCCGCCTCGTCAACTCCGCAAATACTTGAGTATCCCTGCTCCGCACACTGATTTTCATACAAAAACCAATCCAAATAACCACATCTCCTTATCTTTTTAATCCTGTTTGTCATAACTTAATTTTGCCGAATAAATCGCCAAAGCACACCACTCTACAGCCGTTGAATATATGGCAGTAAAGCAGACAGCCGCAAAGTCCGTTGTCTGTAAAATAATTAAAGACCGACTGTTTTAAAGACGGTCTTGTTTATATTTGGGTTATACACATTCCAGCGTAATTTTACCAAGCTTTGCACTTCTGTATTCGTCAAGAAGCATTACAGACGCACGCTCGGTATCTACTCTGCCGCCGGACATAAGCATACCTCTTTTTCTTGCTATAAGCTCCAAAAGGTCATATGCTTCAACAGACTCCAAATCTACATTTTGCAGCTTGAACCTCTCAATAAACTGCTGTGTAGGAAAGCGGCACATAACCTCAAGAAGTCTAAACGCCAGCAGCTCTGTGTCCATTACCTGATCCTTTACAGCGCCTGTAAAGGCAAGCTTTTCGCCAACCTCCGGGTCATCAAACTTAGGCCACAGCACTCCCGGTGTATCCAAAAGCTCCATACCCTGACCAATGGAAAACCACTGGTTGCCACGAGTTACACCCGGTCTGTCCTCTACCCTTGCGCTGTCTTTTTTAGCCATTTTATTAATAAAAGAGGATTTTCCCACATTCGGTATGCCCACCACCATAATGTGTATACTGCGGTTACGCATTCCCTTTGCCTCCCACTTTTCTATTTTGTCTGACAGCACATCACGAACAGTTGGAATAAAGCGGTTTAAGCCCTTTCCTGTTTTGCAGTCTACGGGAATTGCGACTATATTTTTCTTTCTATAGTACTCTACCCACCTGTCGGTTTGAGCCCTATCCGCCATATCGCATTTATTCATTAATACAATTCTCGGCTTACCTTGAATAAGCTTGTCAAGGTCCGGGTTATGACTGCTTACAGGAATACGGGCGTCTATAATTTCCGCCACAATATCAACCAGCTTTAGGCTTGCTTGAATCTTCCTTTTTGTTTTTGTCATATGTCCGGGAAACCACTGTATATTTTGCACCTGTGCCATTATATCACCTCTATATTAATATAAGTAGGAAAATCTTTCAAAAGGCAAAACAGCACACTGCACCTTGCCTATTATGTTTGATTTGTCAACAAGCTGTATACGAACGCTTCGGCTGTCAACCGAAACCGCCCTGTTATCGCCCATAACAAATACTTTCCCCTTCGGAATAACATCGGGTATATCCCACTCTATTCCATTTAGGGTTTTTGAAGAAATGTACGGCTCGTTTATAATCTTGCCGTCAACATACACCTGCCCTTTGTCTGCGTCAATTCCAACAGTCTGTCCCTCTATAGCTATTACACGCTTAATAAAGGCATTGTCAATTTTATATTCATTCTCGCTGAAGGCGTCCGGAGCTGCTGCAACTACATCACCCTGCTTCAGCTCAAGAGAGGGTATATACTTAAAAAATGACTGATAATTTGTAATAACAACAGTGTCGCCGTTTTTTAGGGTGTTGTTCATAGACGGGCCGTCAACAACCGCAAGCCTGAACACAAAGGTTAAAAGCAAAACTATAACCGATACTGAACAAAATATGCTTTTTGCACACTGTAAAACAATGCTCTTATTCTCTCGGTTCATAACAACGCTCCTTGCTTTTGCACTCATAACTGTGGCTGTGTATTATTATTTACAAATACATTTATGTGGCGATTATATCATAATACCTGTTTTAAGTCAATTTGCACGCCATTTGCCACTACACTTTAGCGAACATCCCACACCGCTTGTTGAAATTGTGTTATAGATTTATTTACAACAATTAACCTTACATATTAAGTAATCATTATTTACAGTAAAGCATTGCCGTCACTAAAATTTTTTAAATAAAATCAGAAAAGCTTTTAAAAACAGCACAAAACTATTTTTAAAAGCTTTATAATGATAATATGGTGCAGGTAACAGGACTTGAACCTGCATGAAATTGCTTTCATATGGACCTGAACCATACGCGTCTGCCAATTCCGCCATACCTGCATATAAACACTCTTATATTTTTACACGGCAAGAGCAAGCCGAGGTGGGGCAAACAGCCGAATCCACAGTAGCGTCGGGCAACAATCACCCAACGCACACCATTATACACCCTATTTTTATTTTTTGCAAGCATTATTTTAATTTTTTTCAAACAGAAAAGCCGGAATTCCCTTGTGCAAACACTTTACTTTTGTGCTTCAATAAATTATAATAGAATATATGACTATTTTTAAGGATTGATATATTTTATGGTACAGTTTGAAGAACTAAGGCTTGAGCTTGAACGCACAAAGCCGGAAATAGATGACTTGGCAGACGCCCTTGGACTAAAGGCGATGATGTCTGAAATAGAACAGCTTGAAAACAAGGCAACCGAGCCGGGCTTTTGGGACGATATGGATAAATCACAGGTTATATTGCAACGCACAAGTGCCTTGAAAAACAAGGTAGAGGGCTATAATACACTTGTTTCTAAATATGATGACGCAATGGCTTTAATTGAGCTTGCAAACGAGGACGAGGATTTGTCATTGCTTGAAGAGGCTCAAAGCGAGGTTGAGGCTATAAAAGAGGAGCTTGAAAAACAGCGCTTGCAGACTTTACTTACAGGTGAGTACGACAGCAAAAATGCTATACTTACCTTCCACGCCGGCTCAGGCGGAACAGAGGCTCAGGACTGGGCGGAAATGCTGTACCGTATGTACAACCGCTGGGCAGAAAAAGGCGGCTTTAAGGTAAAAACTCTTGACTACCTTGACGGTGACGAGGCAGGTCTGAAAAGTGCCGTTATACTTGTAGAGGGCTTAAACGCCTACGGCTATCTAAAGAGTGAGGCAGGCGTTCACAGGCTTGTAAGAGTGTCACCTTTTGATTCCTCCGGCAGAAGACATACCTCCTTTGCATCTCTTGAGGTTATGCCGGAAATTGATGACAATATTCAAATAGACATTAACCCGGAAGATATTAAAATGGATGTTTACCGTGCAAGCGGTGCAGGCGGTCAGAAGGTCAACAAAACCTCATCTGCCGTAAGGCTTACACATATACCTACAGGTATTGTAGTTGCCTGCCAGGTAGAAAGAAGCCAGCACCAAAACCGAGAGGTTGCTATGAAAATGCTTATGTCAAAGCTTATGGAAATTAAAGAGCGTGAGCATTTAGATAAAATTGAGGATATTAAGGGTGTTCAAAAGGAAATTACATGGGGCTCTCAAATACGCTCATATGTATTTATGCCGTATACTCTTGTAAAGGATCACCGCACAAGCTACGAAACAGGCAACATAAGTGCTGTAATGGACGGCGACATAGACGGCTTTATTAACGCTTATCTAAAGGCATTAAGTCAAAATTCACTTGAAAATAACAACGATATGTAATATACAAAACACCGTGGATTGTTTACAGCTGCCACGGTGTTTTGCATAAAAGGGCTTTTATAACTATAATGATAAATTTATTGAATAAAAGGGGGAAGCGACTTGGAAAACAAAATAAAAGAGCTTAGGGCAAAAGCAATGTCACTGCCCCTAACCCCCGGCGTATATATAATGCGTGACAAAAACAAGAAGATAATTTATATAGGCAAGGCAAAGGCTCTGAAAAACCGTGTAAGCCAATACTTTGGCTCTCATACCAACCATACACCAAAGGTTATAAGAATGGTTGAAAATGTAGACACCTTTGACTATATTGTTACCGACAGCGAGTTTGAGGCCTTAGTGCTTGAGTGCAGCTTAATTAAGCAGTATACACCCCACTACAACATTTTGCTAAAGGACGATAAGGGCTACAGCTATATTAAAATTACCAATGAGCAGTGGCCAAGAATAAAGGCAGTAAAGCAAATTGACAACGACGGTGCACAGTATATAGGGCCGTATATGAGCAGCTATTATGTTAAAAATGCCGTTGACCAGGCTGTCAAAATTTTTAAGCTGCCTACCTGCGGCAGAAAATTTCCACAGGATATAGGCAAGGGCAGACCGTGCCTTAACTATCATATAAAGCTGTGCAGTGCACCGTGTACAGGAAAAATCACCCATAAGGAATATACCGAAAATTTAAAAGAGGCAGTTGAATTTTTAAAAGGCGGCAATAATGCCGACATTAAAAAAATGACCGCAGAAATGAACCTTGCCGCAGAAAGCCTTGAATTTGAGCGTGCCGCAAGAATTCGTGACAGAATTAATGCCATAAAAAAAATGGGCGACAGCCAAAAGGTGGTTTGCTCAAAAATAAAGGAGCAGGATGTGCTTGCGGTGGTTACAGAGGGTAATACCGCCTGCTTTGAGGTGTTCAAGTTTAAAAACGGTGCATTGTATGACAGAGAGCATTTTATAATAGGCGATGTTGACGATCTGCCACAGGCTAGGCACGAGTTTATAACAGGCTATTACTATAAAAGAAATGATATACCGCCCAGAATTACCGTTGACGGCTCTGTAAACGACACAGAGCTTTTACAGCAGTGGCTAAGCGAAGTTCTTGGCAAAAAGGTGGTTATATTTCAGCCGCAAAAGGGCGAACAGCTGCAGCTTGTGGAAATGTGCAAAAAGAATGCAGCAGAGCATTTGGCACACAGGCGTGGTGCAGCCGGCAAGGATACTATGGCGTTAAACACCTTAGGTGAATTGCTCGGCTTGGACGGTGCGCCTAATTATATTGAATCATACGACATTTCCAACCAAAACGGTACCGCCAATGTAGCAGGTATGATTGTATTTGAAAACGGAAGGCCACTTAAAAGTGCCTACAGAAGGTTTGAAATAAAAACCGTTGCAGGACAGGACGACTACGGCTCAATGGCAGAGGTAATAGAACGCCGTTTAAACGAATATGAAAAACACAAGGACGAGGGCGTTGGCTTTGGAAGAATGCCCGACCTTATACTGCTGGACGGCGGCAAGGGTCAGGTAAATGCCGTTTCGCAGGTTATGAAAAGAATGGGCTACAGCATTCCGCTGTTTGGTATGGTAAAGGACAACAAGCACCGCACAAGGGCTATAACAGACGCCGGTAAGGAAATTGCCATAAACAACAAGCGCAGTGTTTTTACTCTGGTGTCTAATATTCAAGAAGAGGTGCACCGGTTTGCTATTGGATACCATAGGCAAAAAAGGAAGAATACCTCCTTTAAAAGCTCGCTTACAGAGATAGAGGGTGTTGGTGAAAGGCGTGCTAAAGCGTTGCTCAAACATTTTGGCACTATTGCAAATATAAAGGAGGCAGACCTGCAGGAACTGGAAACTGCACCTACTATGAACAAGGTGGTTGCAAGAACGGTGTACTCATATTTTCACGGTGACAATACCATGGCAAAGGAATAAAATGTGTTTTGCATTGCAAGGCTATATTATTTCCGAGAGAATTTACTCTTTATCAGTAAATTTACCAAAAAACTACAATAATATTTAGTTATATTATTATGAATACGGTTGACAATTTAGAGATTTTAATAGATAATATAGGTAATGCTTTAACAGGCAGATATAATGGTTTTTTATTGTTTATATAGCATTATTTATAGCAAGGTACTGTAGGAGGCAGGTGTGTTATGAGAGTTATTACAGGCATTGCCAAAGGCAAGCGCTTAAAAACCTTGGACGGTCAGGATGTACGCCCTACAACCGAAAGAGTAAAAGAGGCGATTTTCAGCATAATTCAGTTTGAAATTGAGGGAAGAAAGTTTTTGGATCTTTTTTCAGGCTCAGGTCAAATGGGAATAGAGGCTTTAAGCCGTGGTGCTAAAAATGCTGTTTTTGTAGATTGCAGGCGTGAGGCTGTTAATGTAATAAAAAGCAATTTGGAAAACACGGGGCTGTCCCATAACGCTTTGGTTATAAATAGCGATTCGTTGGCATATATTTCAAGACAGCAGTCAGAAAAATTCGACCTTGCTTTTTTGGATCCGCCATATGGTACGGGACTGCTCCAAAAAGCGTTGCCGCTTACAGCACTGCAAATGAAAAAAACAGGAACAATTATTTGTGAAAGACCAATAAATGAAGAAATACCTGAAAAAATTCATGGTTTTGCACTTGACAGAAATTATCGATATGGTAAAATTATGATAAGTACATACCGCTACGAGGATGTGACTGAGGAATGAAAAGAACGGTAGTTTGTCCGGGCAGCTTTGACCCTGTAACATTGGGGCATATTGATATAATATCAAGGGCCGCCAAAATGTTTGACAAGGTTATTGTGGCTGTACTTGTTAATTCCTCGAAAAAGCCCAGTTTTACTACCGAAGAACGCATAGAGCTTTTAAGGAAGGCCTTGGCAGGCTTTGATAATATTCAGATAGAAAGCTTTGATGGCTTGCTTGCCGAATATGCCCGAAAGACCGGTGCCAATGCCGTAGTAAGAGGGTTAAGAGCTGTGTCTGACTTTGAGTATGAATTTCAAATGTCATTGACTAATAAAAAGCTCAATCCGGATTTGGAAACTATTTTCCTGACATCCCGTGCAGAATATATGTTTTTAAGCTCCAGCATAGTGAAGCAGATTGCCACATTAAACGGAGACATTACTAATTTTGTACCGGAATGTATTCATGATGAAATAAAAAAACGACTTGCTTCAAATGTTTAGCCTAAGCTTATGGCTTTAGCGTTGAGGTGTTCGCAGTAAAAGAAAAAGGATGGTTAAGATGAAAGTAGAAGATTTGTTGTTGGAACTAAGAGAAACTGTTGAAGATGCAAAGGTTTTACCTCTGACAGGCGGTAAGTGCCTTGTTGATGTTGACAGCCTGAAGGAACTGCTTGACGACATTGAAGATGCACTGCCACAGGAGGTTCGTCAGGCAAAGGCTATAGTTGCCGACAGACAGAAGATTATTTCTGACGCTAAGGTAGAGGCCGAAAGTATTATTCGCACAGCCGAGGACAAGAAGAAGTCATTGGTAACACAGAACGAAATTGTCAGACAGGCACAGGCTGAGGCTAACGAGATTATCACCGACGCTAAGCTGAAGTCAAGAGATATGCGTAAGGCAGTAAACGACTATGTTGATGAAATGCTTAGACAGGCAGACGAAATGCTGACAAGTCAGGTAAACGAAATTAAGAAAACAAGACAAAACATTAAAGCAAGTCAAAGACCGGCAGCACAGGTTAAGGTGCAAAAGCCGGAAACTAACGAGTAATTCTTATACATATCTAAAAATAACAGCAGTCGCTTTTAACGGGCGGCTGCTGTTTTACTGTTTACTATTCTGTGTTCTGTAATAAACGGTTTACACACTGCTAAATTCTTAGTTAATCATAACAGAAAATTTTCATCTTTATAGTATGATAGTACGGCTGCAATTCGTACATTATGTTATAAAAGAATTAATTAAAAAAGGCGTTTGCGTATTTTAATGCAAACGCCTTTCACGGTCTACAGGCTTATGGTATATAAAAGCCGATTTTAATCCTGTGTTTCTTCCTTTTCCTTAACGGTTACAGCAATGCCCAAATCATCAAGCTGCTGCTTTTCTATAGAGCTTGGTGCATTCGTCATAGGCTCCGACGCATTCTGTACCTTTGGAAAAGCTACAACATCTCTTAGTGTAGGTGCTTTAATCATTTGCATTACAAGTCTGTCAAGACCTATGCCCATACCGCCATGAGGCGGTGCACCGTACTTAAAGGCGTCGGTTAAGAAGCCGAACTTTTTGTAAGCCTCTTCGTCACTTAAACCAAGCAGGTTAAACATTCTCTTTTGCAGGTCGGGATTAGTAATACGAATAGAGCCTGACGACAGCTCAATGCCGTTAAGAACCATATCGTAGGCTTTAGCATAAACCTTGCCCTTATCCTCCTCAAGAGTGTCCATACACTCATCGGTAGGTGATGTAAATGGGTGGTGCATAGCAACCCATGCTTCACTTTCCTTGTCATACTCAAAGAACGGGAAGTCAACTACCCATAGGAAGTTATAACCGTCTTTAATAATATTCAGCTTGTTGGCAACCTCACATCTTAATGCGCCCAATGTGGTAAGAACAGTGTTGTTTTCTGTGTCCGCCACAATCATAACAACATCGCCCTTTTCGGCACCTGCGGCAGTTAATATTGCCTGCATTTCTTCGTCAGTCATAAACTTTGCAAAGCTTGATGCAATACCGTCATCTGTCATTCTTATCCAAGCAAGGCCCTTTGCACCTATACCACGCACATATTCGGTAAGCTTGTCAATCTCCTTACGGGAGTAGGTTTTTACTGCATTTTTTGCTGTAATGCCTCTTACGCTGCCGCCGCCCTCTATAGCATTTTTAAAAACGCCAAAGCCACAGTTCCTTACAGCCTCTGTAAGGTCAAACAGCTCCATTTCAAAGCGTGTGTCAGGCTTGTCAGAGCCAAAACGCTCCATAACCTGGTTGTAGGTATAGCGTGGGAACGGTGTAGGAATATCAATATCAAGGGTATCCTTAAATACTCTTTTTATGTAGCCCTCGCCAATGGCCAAAACATCCTCCATATCCACAAAGGACATTTCAAGGTCAATCTGCGTAAACTCCGGCTGACGGTCGGCACGCAAATCCTCATCTCTGAAGCATCTTGCAATCTGCATATATCTGTCAAAGCCGGCAACCATACACAGCTGCTTATAAATTTGCGGTGACTGCGGCAAAGCGTAGAAGCTGCCCTTGTGTATTCTTGACGGCACCAAGAAATCTCTTGCACCCTCAGGAGTAGACTTAATAAGCATAGGTGTTTCAATTTCAATAAAGCCCTGCTCATCAAAATAGTCACGGGTTACCTTTGCTATTTTATGTCTTAGCATAATGTTCTGCTGCAGGTCAGGACGACGCAAATCAAGATAACGGTATTTTAATCTTGTAAGCTCACCTGTTGTTGAGTTTGGAACAATCTCAAACGGCGGTGTTTCGCTTTCACCTAAAATTCTAAGCTCCTCAACGGCAATTTCAACATCACCTGTTGCAATCTTATTTGTTTTAGCACTTCTCTCCCTTACCGTACCGACTACACCTAAAACATATTCGCTTTTTACGGCAGCCGCTTTTTCAAAAACAGCCTTGTCTGTTGTGTCGTCAAGTGCAAGCTGCAAAATGCCTGTACGGTCTCTAAGGTCAATAAAAATAAGCTGACCTAAATCACGCTGGCGTTGTACCCAGCCGAAAACAGTAACCTTTTTGCCGCAGTCCTCTATTCTTAGGCTGCCGCAATAGTTAGTTCTTTTTAAGCCTGTCATAAATTCAGCCATTGGAATTACCTCTTTTTACTTTAATTTGTTGTTTTAATTTTACTGAATATCTTCAATATTCGCAGTACCTGAAATTTGGTACTCTGTATAGTGGTGGAAAAAGGCGTTAATAAACTGCTCGTCCAACGGCACCTCGGTTTTCTCGCCTGTTTCCATATTTTTCAGTATAGCCTTATTCTCGTTAATTTCGTTTTCGCCTATTACCATACTGAATTTTGCACCTATTTTATCGGCGTACTTCATTTGTGCACGCAGGCTTCTGCCTACAATGTCACATTCTGCTATAAGTGAGGTTTCACGAACCTCCTTAACAAGTGTAAATGCCTTTTTCTGTGCCTCCTCGCCTAAGCCGGCAATATAAATATCGCAGCTGGGCGGTAAAGGAATTTCTATGCCCTGCTCTGCCATAAGTGCCAGCAAGCGCTCCATTCCCAAGCCAAAGCCCAGTGACGGTGTGTGCTGACCGCCCAGCTCTTCAATAAGCCCGTCATATCTTCCGCCGCCGCAAACCGTGCCCTGTGAGCCAAGCCTTGTAGTAACAAACTCAAAAACAGTTTTTGTGTAATAGTCAAGTCCACGAACAATTTTAGGGTTTACAATATACGGAATTTCAGCCGCATCTAAATATGCCTTAACCTGCTGAAAATGATTTTTGCAGTCGTCACACAAATAATCCAAAACAACAGGTGCGTCTTTTGCAATTTCTAAACATACAGGGCTTTTACAGTCCAGTATTCTCATTGGATTTTTCTCTAAGCGGGACAAGCAGGTATCACACAGCTTATCCTTATAGCCTTCAAAATATTTTTTCAAAGCCTTGTGGTATTCTGCACGGCAGGTTGGACAGCCTATAGAGTTAAGCTCCAGCTGTAAATCCGTAACACCCAAGCGGTCAAACAATGTGGTAGCCAGGCTTATTATTTCGGCGTCTGCCGCCGGACTTGACGCACCGTAAAGCTCTACACCAAACTGGTGGAACTCTCTGTAACGGTTTGCCTGCTTCTTTTCATACCTGTAGCAGGAATCAAAGTAATATGTCTTTATAGGCAGGCCGTCATTATATACAGCGTGCTCAAGCACAGCACGGGCTGCACCGGATGTACCCTCCGGCCGCAACGACAGAGATGTGCCCCCCTTTGTATTGAATGTGTACATTTCCTTTTGTACAACATCGGTAGTGTCGCCAACGCCTCTCTGGAAAAGCTCTGTATGCTCAAAAACAGGCGTTCTTATTTCCTTAAAGCCATAGGCTGCTGCCTCACTTCGCATAATATCTTCAATAAGCTGCCACTTGTAGCTATCCTTTGGCAGCACATCCTCTGCACCGTATACCCTTTTTGTTATAAGCGACATATAAAAACCTCCGTTTTTATTTTTACACAGCCGCCGTACTTTGGTTTAAGCCCTTACTCAGCAGCCGTAATATTTATGTACAATTAAAAATAGGGGCAGAGCACAGTCTACCCCTACCAATATTTTATTTTACTATATTATCGCAAAAGTTACAAGACGCTTAGTCTACTTATTTTACAATATTTCTCCAGTCAAGGTCGCCACGCTCCAAACCGTGGATAAGCATTTCGGCTGTTGCAATGTTTGTAGCAACAGGAATATTGTGCATATCGCAAAGTCTTAGCAGGTTCATATCGTTTGGCTCCAAAGGCTTTGGGTTAAGAGGATCTCTGAAAAACAAAAGCATATCAATTTCATTGTATGCAATTTGTGCGGCTATCTGCTGGTCGCCGCCCTGTGAACCACTTAAAAATCTTTGAATCTCCAAACCGGTAGCCTCTGCAACCAGCTTACCGGTAGTACCTGTAGCACATATTGAATATCTGCTTAAAATACCACAGTAGGCTATGCAAAACTGCACCATTAATTCTTTCTTTTCGTCATGAGCAATTAAGGCTATTTTCATCATTATCCTTCTTTCTTAGGTGAAATTAAATACATTCTCATCAGCAAATAAGCAGCGGCACATTTTCGCCGTCTATCCTTGCCGCAATTCTATCTATTGCCGTAAGGGCTGAACATTTTTTCTTGTAGGCAAGCCCCTTTTGTATAGAAGCAACTACCTGTCTGTTTTCTGTAATTATTCCTATCAGCTGAATACCCGACTCATCAATAATACTGTCTAAATCTGGATAAAAGGCAAGCTCCCTAAACATAGCTACAGAAAACCTGTTAATAATAAGCCGTATGTTGGTTTTGCCTATTTCGGTAAGCTTTTTTCTTACATTTACACAGCCTCTTAAGCTTGTAGGCTCGGTGTTTGCTATAACCAGGCACAAATCGGCAGGAAGCACGGCAGTGTCAAAGCCCTTCCCCACTCCTGCGGGAGAATCTATAATAATATAATCATAACGGCTGCGTACATTATCCGTAAACTGCTTTAATATAAGCGGGCTAAGCTCGTCCTCTGCATTTTGCGGTGCCGGTATAAGGCTTAAACCGTCAATATGACCGCACGGGTAAATAATCTGTTCTGCTGTGCAGTTACCGCACACGGCATCTGCAATATCAAAAACAAGGCTCTTGCTTATACCCATCATAATATCCAGCCCTCGCATACCGGAATCACAGTCAATAAGCAACACCTTATGCCCACGCTTAACAAGTGCTGTGCCCAAGGTAACGCACACTGTGGATTTACCCGTACCGCCCTTGCCGGATGCAACAGAAATTATCTTACCCATAAACTTGCCTTTCTTATAAAATCTTCTGTCTTTTCAGGCAGAAAGCCAACAGCAAATGGTTAAAGCCTGCCCTAAATACTGTCTTGTTACTATTTTAACAGGAATTTCCCTATAAGTCAAATAATTTATAAAACTTTTTTGAGTAAATTGCACATTTTTATTTACTAAATGTACTGTACATTATTTTAAACTAACATTTATATAAAAGCTATTCTGAATAATTCAACAAAGACTCTCTCGTCATTATACATATAAGCGACAGCTTTTATATAATCATTATCTGCCGTTTCATATTAATCCACAATTAAAAACCATTAATATAGCATAAATTGTGAATATGATAAAAAATGTCAAACGGCGTTGCTTTTAGGCGGATATGTGATACAATATAGACTGATTTATATTGTGGTATTTTAAGGAGGAAAAATATTTGAACAGATTAAAGGTAAAAGCCAATACTGCATTTAACTATGTTTTTGCCTTGCTATTTGGCATTATCACTGTACTTGTGGTTGTTGTGCTTTTCAAAAACATATTTGTTATTTTATTTGCCCTGGCTGCACTGTTTGTTTTTACTGCGGCAGGAACATATATTTACACCAACAAAAAAACGCCTACCGCCAAGCAAGCTGACATAGCCTGCATTATAATTTTAGCCGTAATGTTTATTCTTCAGCTTATATCCGGCTGGTGTTTAATGAGTAAACCGATAACCGACTGGGGTACTGTAGACCACATGGCCCACAACTTTGCAACAGACGGCAATTTTGACGATATGTACAGAGGTCTTAAACCTGCCAGCAGAGGCTATATGGCACGGTATCCAAACAATAACGGCATACTTATTTTGCTGTCACTTTACTATCGTGCAATATACTTAATAATGGGCGATGTACCTAATTATGCACCGATTCTGCTAAACACTGTATTCATCGCAGTTGCTGTATTATTTACATTTTTAACGGCAAGAAAAATCTTCAAGCCATATGGCGTAATAATGACTGTTGTGTTTTGCTTCCTGTTTATGCCGTATTACACTTATACAGCCTATTATTACAGCGATTCCTTAAGCATACCGTTTACGGTAATGTCTGTATATTTCATTGTACTAAGTGCCAAGCTGCCAAAAGAAAGGCTTATGCAAAGGCTTATTTACCTTGCTCTGTCTGCATTGTTCATTTCGGTCGGCTACACAATAAAGGGCAGTCTGCTTGTTATTTTGGTTGGTGCTGTAGTATATTTAGTGCTGTACAACAAATTAAAGCAAGCACTGATAAGCATTTTGTGCCTTGTAGTTGCATTTGCAGTTTTCAACACCGGCATAAAAACATTTATTAATTCATTTGAATTTACTACAAAAGAGGAGCTTTACGAGGAACAGTTTCCTATTAACCATTGGATTATGATGGGACTTTACGGTGACGGCGGCTTCCATCAAGAGGACGCTGTGTATACAAACAACGCAGGAAACTATGACCAGAAAAAAGCGGCTGACAATAAAATGATTGTTAAGCGGCTTAAAGATATGGGTCTGCCGGGTATGGCAAAGCATATGTGTAAGAAGCTTACGTTCACCTGGCGTGACGGTATATACTGGATTGACCACCACTTAAATTCAAAGGACGCTAACGAAAATCAGATAGCAGACAGAAATCCACTGTTTGAATTTGTACTGCGTGACGGCGATTACTACAATATTTTTTATGTGTACAGCAACGGCTTCCACTTAGCTATGATTATACTAATGGCGGTTTCGGCAATATACGGCGCAAAACGCAAGCGGATTACCTCTATGACGCTGATAAGAGGCATTGTATTTGGAGCGGCACTTTTCTTTATGGTATGGGAAACACGCTCAAGGTATCTGTTTAACTTTACACCACTGTTTATTTTAACAGCTGTGGCAGGGTTAAATTCGGTGGTTTTAAGAATACAGGTGTACAAACGCAATAAGCGTAAAAAGCTTGCCGCAAAGCAAAAGGAAAAATCAGCTGCGGCAGCTAAAGAGAGCTAAAAAACATAAAAATTAAAATTTTTACTTGTGCAGCTGTCAGCTGTAAATCTTAATAAACATCACAAAACCAAGGGTACAGATTGCAACTGTACCCTTTATTTTTTTACAAAGTGTGCATTTTGCAGAATACAGTTTATGGTAATATGTCATTGTTCGAACAAACAGTAAAAATAAGTCAGCTCTCTGCCGGGCTTTAACCGTGGGGAGTAAAAAATAAAAAGAGGTTTTAACAATGAGCAACAGATATTCTTTAAACAAAAATCTTGCACAAATGCTAAAGGGCGGCGTGATTATGGATGTTACCACTCCTGAACAGGCCAAAATTGCCGAGGAGGCAGGCGCTTGTGCTGTAATGGCACTTGAGAGAATTCCGGCTGACATCCGTGCGGCAGGCGGTGTATCAAGAATGAGCGACCCTAAGATGATTAAAGGTATACAGGAGGCTGTTTCTATTCCTGTTATGGCTAAGTGCAGAATCGGTCACATTGCAGAAGCACAAATTTTGCAGGCTATTGAAATTGACTACATAGACGAAAGCGAGGTTCTTTCCCCTGCCGATGATTTGTACCATATAGATAAAACAAAGTTTGATGTTCCGTTTGTTTGCGGTGCAAGAGATTTAGGCGAGGCACTAAGAAGAATTGCAGAGGGTGCTTCAATGATAAGAACAAAGGGCGAGCCGGGTACAGGCGATGTTGTACAGGCTGTTCGTCATATGAGAAAAATTAACGCCGAAATGCGCAGAGTTCAGTCATTGCGTGACGATGAGCTTTATGAGGCTGCTAAGGAATACAGAGTACCTGTAGAGCTGATTAAGTATGTTCACGAAAACGGCAAGCTGCCTGTAGTAAACTTTGCCGCCGGCGGTGTAGCTACACCTGCCGACGCAGCCCTGATGATGCAGTTAGGTGCAGAGGGTGTATTTGTAGGCTCCGGTATATTTAAGTCCGGCGACCCTAAGAAGAGAGCCGCAGCTATTGTTAAGGCTGTAACCAACTACAATGACCCTAAGGTACTTGCTGAGCTTTCGGAGGATTTGGGCGAAGCAATGGTTGGCATTAACGAAAGCGAAATCAAAATTATTATGGAGGAGCGTGGACAGTAAGCCTGTCTGCACCGCCCTATAAAGGAGCTTTACAATGAAAATAGGTGTACTGGCACTGCAGGGAGCTTTTGAGGAGCATATAAAAATGCTTTCACAGCTAAATGCAGAAAGTATAGAGCTAAGACAGCTAAAAGACCTACAGCAAGACCTGGACGGTATAATTATTCCCGGCGGCGAAAGCACTGTTATAAGTAAGCTGCTTGACGACCTTAATATGAGGGAAGCACTTCTGGATAAAATAAACAATGAAAATCTTCCGGTTTTCGGTACCTGTGCAGGACTTATAATGATGTCACAAAACACAGAGGATCCAAAGGCCGTTCCCCTGGGCTTAATGGAATGTACTGCTAAGCGTAACGCCTACGGCAGACAGTTAGGCAGCTTCAGCACTGCAGCCGAGTTTGACGGCGTTGGCAGTATTCCTATGGTGTTTATTCGTGCCCCATACATTAAAAAGGCGTCTGAAAATGTTGATATACTGTCAACTGTTGACGGCAAAATTGCGGCAGCAAGACAGGGCAGATTTTTGGCTACTGCATTCCATCCGGAATTAACCGAAAACACCTGTGTGCATAGGTATTTTCTTGATATGATTGCAGAAAACAAGCAATAAGAGCTTTTAATACACTGAAAATAAATTTATACCGACCACAAAACAGGCTGTAGTCTGCTTTTGTGGTCGGTATTCTTTAGGCTTATTTGTTTTTGTAAATATTTTCCGCTGAAAGCACAGAGCTTGCCCCCGCTGCTGCAGCTGTAATAACCTGTTTTAAAGGCTTTGTTCTTATATCGTCTGCAGCAAATATATACTCTGCTGTTTCATCTCAGCTAAAGCAATTCTTTTATCATTCGACGAAAAGCTGTGTAGAATAATATCTGTCGCCGCTGTCAGGCAGAAGTGCAACAATAGTCTTACCGCTGTTTTCCGGCCTTTCTGCAAGCTCCAAAGCCGCCTTTAGTGCCGCACCGGATGATATGCCCACAAGCACACCCTCTCTTTTGGCAATTTGCTTTGAAGCCTCAAAAGCGTCTTCATTGCTTACAGGAATAACCTCGTCATAAATGCTTGTATCAAGTGTTTCAGGTACAAAGCCTGCTCCTATACCCTGTATTTTGTGAGGGCCTGCCTTGCCCTCTGAAAGTACAGGTGAGGTTTTTGGCTCTACTGCAACAATTTTAACATTAGGATTTTGTGACTTTAGATATTCGCCTACACCTGTAACCGTACCGCCGGTACCTACACCCGCTACAAAAAAGTCAACATTGCCGTCTGTATCGTTCCAAATTTCAGGCCCTGTAGTTGCACGATGCATTGCAGGATTTGCCGGATTAGAAAACTGACCCGGAATATAGCTGTTTGGTATTTCCCTTGCAAGCTCTTCTGATTTTTCAATGGCACCCTTCATGCCCTTTGCTCCGTCTGTAAGCACGATTTCGGCACCATATGCCTTTAGAATGTTTCTGCGTTCAACGCTCATTGTTTCAGGCATTGTAAGAATAACACGGTAGCCCTTAGCTGCTGCTATAGCGGCCAGGCCGATGCCTGTATTGCCTGAGGTAGGCTCTATAATAACGGAATCAGATCTTAGAAGTCCCTTATTTTCAGCGTCCTCTATCATAGCCTTGGCTATTCTGTCCTTTACACTTCCTGCCGGATTAAAATACTCAAGCTTTAGAAGAATTGTTGCCTTTAGGTTGTTTGCCCTTTCAATGTTTACAGCCTCAACCAAAGGTGTGTTGCCTATTAGTCCTATTGTGCCCTTATAAATATTTGCCATTGTGTGTTCCTCCTGTAAATTAATTAAATTTTAATACTTACTTTATCGGTATGTTTACTATACTTATATTATAACAGATAATTTCTCAATGTCAACAGCAAAACCTATAAACCATATAGGAATTAAGTGTTTTGTATATTTAGATAAAGTCGCCGTTACATTTAGCCCGATAACTATGCATATTTCCTTATAAATAGTTTTTATATTATAATTACAGAAGTTTAATTTTTTACATTATAAAATATAACAGTCTTAGTATAAGTAACTGTTAAATAAATGTTGACAGTTTTTTATATTAGCTGTAAAATTATATGGTGGTATAGTTGTATATATCACAATTATTTTGCAATGAGAGGTGAATAAAATGGACGCAGGAAGTAGTAACAGCACAGCTCCCGGGCCTTTATTATGTTTGATTGCAGACGCTTTTTGCGTTTATTTTTAATCACATCAATATAAAACCCTATGCTGTGTTTACTGTACTTCTAATGTTAGGCCTAAAATAAGCAGTCGCTTTTTTGTGCAAGCCTTCAGCGGTAATTTTGCTTTGCACTTAATATTGACTGTTAATTTATGCCTAGCCCAAAACCTAACAAATAAAATTAGGAGGATGTGAACATGGAGCAGAACTACCTAATGACTATGGGAAAAACCATAGAGTCATTACTGGAGCAAAAAAAGTATGTCACTATTCGTGATGTACTTACCACTATGCAGGCAATTGACATAGCGGCGTTGTTTAACGATATAGACCAGGACAGGCTTCCACTGTTGTACAGACTGTTACCAAAGGAGCTGGCGGCTGAAACCTTTGTTGAAATGGACGAGGACGCACAAACCATGCTTATTCATGGCTTTAGCGACACCGAGCTTAAAGAGGTTGTAGACGAGCTGTATGTGGACGATATGGTAGACCTGGTAGAGGAAATGCCGGCAAATGTAGTTAAAAGAATTTTAAGATCTGCCGACAATGAAACAAGAAAAGCAATTAATGAAATTTTAAAATACCCTGACGACAGTGCAGGAAGCATAATGACAACAGAGTATGTTTCACTGCGTCCCGCTATGACAGTAGGCGACGCTATAAAGCGTATTCGCCGTACAGGTGTAGACAAAGAAACCATATATACAGGCTATGTAACCACGCCAAACCGTACTTTAGTGGGTATGCTTTCACTGCGTACCTTACTGCTAAGTGACGACGATGATGTGGTACAGGACATAATGGAAACAAATGTTATAGCCGTAAACACCCTAGACGACAAGGAAGAGGTTGCAAACCAATTTAAGAAATACGATTTCCTTACAATTCCTGTAGTAGACAAGGAATTTAGACTGGTAGGAATTGTTACCGTAGACGACGCTATTGATGTTATGGAGGACGAGGTAACGGAGGATATGGAAATGATGGCCGCTATTACGCCTACCGACAAGCCTTACCTTAAAACAGGTGTATTTGAAACCTGGAAAAAGCGTATTCCGTGGCTGCTGCTGCTTATGATTTCCGCAACCTTTACAGGAATGATTATTACAAGCTTTGAAGATGCACTTGCGGCTCAGGTAACGCTTACTGCGTTTATACCTATGCTTATGGATACCGGCGGTAACTCCGGAAGCCAAGCCTCTGTAACCGTTATAAGAGGTTTATCCTTGGGAGAAATAGAGTTTGTAGATATATTTAAGGTAATGTGGAAGGAAATACGAGTAGCCCTGATGTGCGGTGTTACCCTTGCAATTGCAAATTTTGCAAAGCTTATGCTGTTTGATCGGGTAGGACTTTGGGTATCGCTTGTAGTCTGCCTAACACTAATTGTTACAGTCTTTTTTGCAAAGATTATAGGCTGTGCTCTGCCTATGCTTGCTAAAAAGATTGGCTTTGATCCTGCCGTAATGGCTAGTCCGTTCATTACAACAGCTGTAGACGCAATATCCTTGGTAGTTTATTTCCAAATTGCAACTCTGCTGTTAGGAATTTAAATAGGAAATTTTCAATATAAGATTAAGAGCATATAATAAAAAACCGAAACACCTCGGCACAGCATACCTTTTATCACTATGGTATGCTGTGCCGAGGCTCTTTGTAATAAAATCCTTTCTGCATAGCTTGTATTCCGCTTTGCCTGCGGTAGAAATTCAGCCGTATAAACCAACGGCAGGGTAAAATAAAAGCATTTGTGCAATCAACTGCACAAATGCTTAGTTATCGTTTTTAGTTTTTGTAAGCTTGCCCTTAGGCTGTTCATCTTCAACACTCTCGGCATAGCCTAAGGATATAAGCTCCCTTGCCCTTTCGTGCGAACACTCAAAAACTTCGTTTACAGGACGGGTAACGCAGCCGTTCTGCCGGTCGTTAAATGCTGTTGTTACCTTAATTTTCATTCTGTCACCACCTTTCAAATTGGCAATAAAAAAGCACCTTATAATCAACATTACTGTCGGTTATAAAATGCTTAATGCGTAAATTTGTGCTATTTTTGTTAATGAGGCATAACAAAACCGCCCACAAGGAGCGGTTAATACCACATAACTGTTCTTTCTTTAGGAATACTTTTGTTTTCTTTTAGTTCGTTTGCGGTTCGTTGTAATCCGTTAATAGCCATTCTAGAATACATGGAGCCATAGTCTTTTATACTTTCAACATCATATTCGCCAGTAGAAATATTCAAAACAACATGGGCTTTTTTATCACTGTGTTCCGGAATATAGTCCGCCTCTATTATGTTGTCATTCTTTACTATATTTACTAATTTCAGCATAATATTCCTTACACTCCTTACCATAGTTAAACTTTTGCTCTGTTATTTTGTGCGCTTCATATTGCGAATATCCTTGCCTCATCAGTTCTCTTTCCATTATTTCGTGATGAAGCAAAGTCATATCGTGTTTTTGTATATTTTTACCCTCTATCAGTCTTTGCCACGATTGAGACATTTCATAGCTTGGGTAGAAATATTCAGACTCATCCCCGCCCAAGTCGTGTTTCTGCATAAAGATATAATCTTTTATGTTAGAAATATCATTTTTATCAAGTCCCGTATTATTTGCAATTTTTTCAACATCGGTTTTCATATGTCTAACTGCTTCATAATATCGGTCAGCATGTTTCTGAGCTTGCTGACTATTAGGATTTAACGCATCACTGACCTTTTCTGCTTTTATTATACTACTATCCCCCAATTTTGCAACAGTTTTATTGCGATTATAGCTCATAAACTTATCGGTACTTTTGCTTTTTAGCGTTTCTGTTTGTATAGCTGTTCTAACTGGTTGTTGTGCGACTACCGGCAAAGCATTTCTCGCCTTTTTCGGCGTTTTCGAGCCTAAAGCATTTTTGCCGTTTACGGTTACTCTTTCCCATTGCTGAGGGAGGTTCATAGCTTTGGAAAACTTTACATATTCATCCTGCCGCTGAAAGTATTTTACTTTTGCACCTGTGATTGTATCGTCATCTGCCCCGCCCTGTGTGAGCAACTCAATCTGCTGACGGTCGGCACGCATTGCGGTTTCAAGCTTTCTCTGCCTTTGCTGTGCCTCATATGCAGTATACTTCTTGCCGTCATATTCTTTCGGAGTGTTTTCTTCCTCGTTCATACGGTCGAGCTCTTCTTCGCTGTATGTAGGGGTATCAATGCCCTTAACGAACGGCGAATAGCTGTGATAGCAATTCGCACCGCAAAGTCCTGTTACCGTGCCAAGTCCGCAGACGGTTTCAAGCTTCCTTTTGCTGTACACTCTGCCCTGCCACACCTGATGTGTCGGTCTTGCACCACCGTGGTAGCTTACTTCAAAATATTCTGTGCCAAGCTGTTCTGCGTTGTCTTCGTTTACCTTCCTGCCGGGTGGTATGGGGCATATGGTGCTGATTTATCTTTTTTGATAACAACCGCCGGAAATTTCTCCGCAGCGGTTGCTACAGCCTCCTGTAAGCCTGTGATTGTCCCATCATCATTGACTTTGATGTTGCTTCTGTCAATGACCTTTGCAAGCAGCTTGCTGTCATAGCCCTGTAGAGACTTAATTTCGGCTGCTATAATTTTATCGTTTACAGCCGAGAGCTTTGCCTGCAAATTACTGTTAAAATCAGTAATACGCTTGTTAATGTCACCTAGCTCCTCGCCGTCAGCTACACCCAAAATACCTTTCAGTGTGTTTTCATACAGCCTGTTATCAGACCTAAGCTTTTCGAGTTCATCTTTGGTATCGGTTTGCTTAGGTTCCGTGTTGTCTCCGGCAGTTGGTTCATTTTCCGGTTGAGCTTTTCCGTCCAGATCCGCAAACAGCTGGATGTTTGGTTTTAGCTTTGGATAGTTCTTATTCATTTGATAACTCCTCCTTTTTTTAATTTTAGGCAATATAAAAAGCCCCAAACCGGGAGCTTAATAACATAGTCATTGGTATATGCGTTTAAATACCGTTTAATTTTGTTTAATTTGCATTTAATAATCTTGTTAGATTAATTTTACTATGATAATAAAAAAGCCACACAAGGCAAAATAACCGCCTTGTGTGTTAATACAGTTTTGCAGAGATATGACGGTCATTTAAATAAATTGTCTAAGTCAATTTCTGATTTTACATATACTGCACCTACATCATAGTCATCATATACATCAATATCTTTGCCATTATATTTATAAGTTTGAATTAGTGAGCCGTCTACATCAATAAGCAATTTATTCTTATGCAAATCAGAAAATTCTTTTTCTATTTTTTTACAACATTCATCAAATTTCTGTGGGCTATTGTTTGGGAAGATCGTATAATCATAAATTCTTTTATCCAACATAAAAATCATCTCTTTATAATCCAAATTCTTTATTTATATAAGCATTTGTCATTGAAGCAGTTTCTAAAATATCTTTTAAAGCCTCTTCCCTAGTCAATTTTTTCCTTTCCATTTTACTATTTAATAGTTCTTCGAAAGAAGGAGCTGGTCGTTTTCTATCTAAGAACTCAGCAGTTTCAGCATCAGACATAGCTGCACGGGCACTATGCTTATATTTATTTCTAAGTTCAAATGCTTGCTTAACTTGTGTTTCAAACGGTTGTGACTTATCAATTTGATTTGGTATATCAGTAACATTGGCATAATACCACTCCCGGATGTGCTGGCTATCCTTTTTAGTAATTTCCTCTCCAATATATGCAGATAGATCTTTTTTATCTACCCCTATTATACCATTTTGTGAACTGCCTGCAATAAATTTTTTAATGCTTCTATAGTCAGATACTAAATCAATATAACGCTGTGATTTAGTATGCTTCATTCTTTGCCACGCAGCGAATGTCTTCGGCACTTGTTCAGGCAAATATTGCTTAATTTCCTCGTATTGTCTTCGACTTGCACCTTTTTTTCTCTTAACAGCCTGCTCCCGGGCATATGCCTTACGCTCTGTATCGGAGCGTAAATCGGCGAAAGGCTGCATGCTCTGTCTGCTAAACTCCGCAAGCTCATCTTTGGTATATGCATTAGCTGGAAATATGGCAAAACGGTGGCGGCAATTAGGGTGTATGGTGTTGTACCCGTCAACTAAGGCAGTATCATAAAGATATGCAAACCTAAGGGGCTTGCCGTTTTTGCCCTTGTACTTGCCATTGGCAGCCTCTTTTGTTAACGCATACACTCTGCCTTGATACATTGCACATACTTCGCAGGTAGGGTAATGGCTTGTCATACGCACTAAATCATATCCCCAAGCATTGCCTTGCACAACCTGTGCAGTGTTTTGCGTTTCTGCTGTGGTGGTGCGTGCAACCATAGCAGCGTAATCTTTAATGTTGTGCTCTGTACCATTAGCATATGCAACTGATGTTATTTTGCTGTCAACAAGCTTGTTTTGCAAGTCTTGCTGCATTTGCCTAACAGTTTGTCCTGTTGTTAGCTTTTTTGCGGTAGCTTGCAGAGCTGCTTGTCTTATGTAATCCTGTGTGTGTCTGCCGACCGTTATCTGATTGATATAGAATGCGATTCCTACAGGCTCCGTGAAACTCTGCGGAACAACGGAATTGACTTCGAAACAGTAGTAAAATAGCAACTGCACCTGTGGCAGTAATGCAGCAGGTGCCAAACTTGGTCTAAAGTGACCTAGTTTTCAATGAGCGGTTGACAAATACACATAGACGAACCGGCAAAAATAATTCGTTTTTTCATATTTAAAATCCAGTATAGATAGATTATAAGACAGGCGAAAGTGCAGTTTTACTTGAAGATTTAAGATTTAAAATCCAGTATGGATAGATTATAAGTTGTACCAATGCTAGGCTCTTTAAAGATAATCGTTCTTTAAAATCCAGTATGGATAGATTATAAGGTTATGTATTTAGCACAAGCTTCAGCGTTGCGTACCTTTAAAATCCAGTATGGATAGATTATAAGGCTTTGTAATGACTGACTTAGGCGAATGTTCTGCGCATTTAAAATCCAGTATGGATAGATTATAAGTTATTTCAAGTAAAAAAATTGCGTGCAAAATGTTAATTTAAAATCCAGTATGGATAGATTATAAGTAAAAAGTCCGAAGGTTTTAGATATATTGAAAAAAATTTAAAATCCAGTATGGATAGATTATAAGGCAATGTCACCAAGAGCATAAGGAACTATATTGTTCATTTAAAATCCAGTATGGATAGATTATAAGCTGCCGACAATTACAACTACACGATCATCTACAAATTTAAAATCCAGTATGGATAGATTATAAGTAGCTTTAATGACTTTGTTAAACTTAAGTCTATTAAATTTAAAATCCAGTATGGATAGATTATAAGTTATGTAGCAGTTAGTTGTCGTAATTATACATATATATTTAAAATCCAGTGTGGATAGATTATAAGGATGATGATAAACTGTTCTCTTGGGACTATTATCTATTTAAAATCCAGTATGGATAGATTATAAGCAATACTTATACTCTGTACGCTTGGACTAATTACACATTTAAAATCCAGTATGGATAGATTATAAGATGCAGCGGCGGCTCTACTCTCTGCATCAATTGCTCGTTTAAAATCCAGTATGGATAGATTATAAGGCAGGCTCGCCTATACTAGACAAACTATCATATCTGTTTAAAATCCAGTATGGATAGATTATAAGTGTAATATATGACTGGTCTGCTTATCATGATAAATTGTTTAAAATCCAGTATGGATAGATTATAAGCTGACATAAAAACACCTCCAAATAACAAATAAAAAGTTTAAAATCCAGTATGGATAGATTATAAGCCAAAATCAATTAAATCTTGCTCCTCAGGTACAACATTTAAAATCCAGTATGGATAGATTATAAGTAGCAAAAAAATTAACCCACTGCATACGGTCTTTGATTTAAAATCCAGTATGGATAGATTATAAGACCATTACAACTTTGAGTAGAAACAACATCACTATGATTTAAAATCCAGTATGGATAGATTATAAGGTAGCACACGGATATAAAAGAGGCTTGGAAACGCAAGTTTAAAATCCAGTATGGATAGATTATAAGAATAACTGCTTCTGCAGATGGTTCATCTACTTCAACGTTTAAAATCCAGTATGGATAGATTATAAGCCGGCTCTGTAGAGTTTACAGTTGACTGTTCCGTTGCGTTTAAAATCCAGTATGGATAGATTATAAGGGTTCGTGATCCTCTTGACGCCGTTAAGGATTTTCTGTTTAAAATCCAGTATGGATAGATTATAAGTGTTTAGATGTATATCATCTTTGTTTAAGTCTGCGATTTAAAATCCAGTATGGATAGATTATAAGACATCTGCGACAACAATTTGAAAGGAGAAATCAAAAATTTAAAATCCAGTATGGATAGATTATAAGGCCTCAGTCATTAGAGGCACAAACAATGCCTTAACTTTCTTGGACAAACATAGTAGTAATAAACCTGAATGCAGGATACATTAATTTCTTCCATATATTGCCTCACAAAAAATTACTGCATTTGTCAGCTCCTTTAATAATCCCGTTTTGCACTGTGTTGTCAAAACGAACTCCATACTCTGAGGAATAACTGCAGTTAATTATAGGTATACTGCTATGTCCCATGTGAATCGATTTACATTTCGTATCAATTCTGGAACGCCTAACGGACACTGTGTAATCAAAAACGCCTTCAGAAGCTTTCAGCCTTTCCTCAGGAGTTGCATTACCGTCGGTACATACTTGAACGCTACCGTCTATTTCATTCTTGTATTGGTCATAAACTTCTATAGGAATTGCGTCTATTCTGTCTATGCGTCGCATACCATCACTTTGGCTTTTTATGTACTCGTAGGCAGCTTGATACTCTTTATAAGCATTAAGATACTTATTATAATAATTGGAATCCTTTATTCTTTCTACAGAAAGATATTCCTCAATCAGATTGTTTTTATCGTATTCGGAAATAACTCCCTCAAAATTCTTAATTGCCGCCTTGGACATACTGTGTATTGTTTCATCAACAAAATATTTTGCATTTCCCTGTATTTCAGTAAATACATAGCAGTTAGTTTTAGAATAATCTTTTTTTCCTTTTCGGTTTACCCTGCCGAATCTTTGAAACAACGAAAACAGGTCTGACAGCTCTGTTATAAGAATATCAAAATCAATATCAAGGCTTGCTTCTACTACAGATGTAGAAACCCATATCTGCGGCCTTTCTAATTTGTCATTAGGAATTTTTGCAGCCTTTAATATTTGACCTTCCTTAGCCACACGGTCTTTTCTGGTAAAGTTGGAATGAAACAGATTTATATCTGCATCTATGCCGGAAGCCTTCAGCTGTTCGTAAATATCATTAGCGACATTTATTGCATTACATACAACAAGGTATTTTTTCACACTGCCACACCGAGTATCTGTAATAATACTTTGAACATCCTCTGCTGTAAGCTTATCCTCAAAAGCCCTTACATTATGTCTTAGCTTTCCGTCTCCTGAGAAATTTTTCAGCTCTGCATCACCCTTAAAAACTCTGACAAGCTCCTCCTTAACAAACGGAGGCAGTGTAGCCGTTAATACAGCCACCTTTCCACCTAATGTGTGAATCATTTCTACGGCGTATATTATAGCCGCAAGCAGCTCGGGATCATACATTTGAATTTCATCAATTATAAATCTGGAATATGATGACATTGCAAGCTTGTACTCATAGCCCGGATATTTTAATGCAAAGTCAAATATTTGGTCGGGCGTACACACTGTAATAGGAAGCGAAAACTGACGGCTGCTTTGTGCATAACCAAAGTCAAAGGCTTGGTCTGCCTCTCCTTCCTTCTCTTTGTCTAAGCTTTTTAGATAATATGCCTTCATATCCGAATGAACCAGTGCCACCCTATGCTTGTAGTCCTCACCGCACAGCTTCTTAATTCTTTCGTACATAGCGTTTATAGCTGTTTTTAGTGGAAGAACAAAAAAGCACTTGTTATTGCCGCACCATAAAAGCCCTGCCTCTGTTTTTCCCATTCCTGTAGGTGCTGTAACTATAATATTTTTTCCGGAATTGTGCCTGCAAAACTTTTGCAGGCTGTAGTAATCGTTACCGGTTTTTTCTTTCCATGCATCAACACATTCATTTAAAAAATTATTTTCAAATTCACAGGTAATTCCGGCACTGGCACTGTAATCGCACTTATGCAGAAATCCTTTCAACAAAACAGCGTATTGCTTATCCTTTTCATTTAACGGTTCTTCAAAAACGCCCTTAACCTTTTTAATAACCCTTTTCATACTGTTGTAAGCTTCATTGGCAGAAAAGCCCAACTCGCTTAAAGAATCTGTAATAAGGGAACACTCCTCGTTAAATATTGTAATTGGAGAGTCACCTCTGTAGTGATGGAACAAAACAGAAAAATATACCGCTATAGGGTTTATACACTTTTCCTTATCAATGTAAAAAACAGAAAGCACGCTGTGCGGCACTTCGTTATTGATGTTAAAGTCTCCGCCATATTTTACTCGATTTTGAAATTTGGAGTTAGCCTTGCCGTTATCGTGAATTTCGCAGGAAATCAGCAAGTCTATATACATTTCCCTGGATTTTATATAGCCCAGCTTATAGAGCAGGTTTGCCTGCTCTATAAGCTCCTTTGAATGTTGTTCTATTGTTTTGTTGGGCTTAGCCAATTTTTTATTTATATCCATACTAACCTCACGCCAATAAAACAGGATATATTGTATCATCCGTTTTATCAATTAATATACCGCTGCAGCCCTTGTCTAAGTAGGAAAATTTGTTGTATATAACAGGTATTCTGTTAAATTCACGCTTTCTCATTCCACCTTTAATTCTTTGTGTGGTGTAATCCTTTGGCATCAAATACTTAGTTCCTCCACGGTAACCGCCTGTTGTATCTGAAGCTATATCCAAATTTTCCTTGTTCTGCTCAATATATTCTATAGGCATATACATATCAAACGCATTATCGTCAAAGTCAATGTCCGTATCCACCGGGCACAGCTCTGTTTCCTCACATTCTAATACCTCAACAAAGTCCTCGCCTCTGCCTATAGCAGTAAGATTACAGATATTGTCCATAATATCCCGCATAGTCTGCTCATCGCTTACAATATGTATAACCAGCTCAATATCACAAAGCAGCTCGTAATATTTAGGCCCCTTTGCAAGAGTTCTAAAGTGTGAATACGGAACGGTATATTTTACCCGCTCATATTCGCTGTAAATCTCCTTTAGCCTTTTATATCGGCTCTCAAACGCTTTGACCTCTTCCGGCGAAATATTACTGTCAGCCTTCATTTCCTTTAAGGTACTGTTCATTTGGTTAATACGCTTCTTATGCTTATCAATTCTTTTTTTAGTTCGCTTTAAAAGCCTGTATTCCCTAATTAGCTTTTCATTCACTACATTAATAGTAATGCCCTTTTCAAAGCTGTTCCCTTGAGATTTTTGAGCTATAGCCACCACTTGATAAGCGCTTGACAGCATATCGGGATTTTTCATTTTCACAAGAGTGTTTCTGTCGTCCTGCAGTGAGTTAAGAAAACAGTCCTCTTTAAACATTTTAGTCTTTAATGAACCGTACTTTCCTTGTATACTAAGTTTCATAGGATGATAGCTTGTATAGCCGCATGCCTTGTGAAATGCTCCTATTACTGTAGAATACGGTGCCATTGGGTAAGTTGAACGGCAATTTACAGTTTCTTCTCGTCGGTAATTGGCGCTGTTTTGCTTTATATGCACTCTTATAGCTTTCATACTAATTCCGCCTTACTTTGAAAAATACTCCTTAACCTGACCTCTTAGAGCTTCAAAAAATTCAGGCACGGCAGTAGGGTGAAGCTCCCTTACTATTTCGTCCTCGTTTTTAAGCTCACCGTTACGCATAAGGGCACAGCTGTAGCCCTGCGAAAGCTTTTCTTTAATTGGCTCTATAACAAGCTTTTTACCCACAACATTAACGGCATTTTCAAACACATGAGTTTTTCTTGGTGAAAGTCCGCCAACAATAAATATCGGCTCTGCATTATCAAGATTTCCCTTTACCACCAAAGAAAGGTTTTCTACTGCATCCAGCAGTGCAATAACACGCTGACACTTTTCATCATTGTCAGCCTCAGCACCAAAGTTATCGTCCTTGCCTATTTTCTCAAGGTCAATAGTTAAGCTGTAAATTTTTGACGACTTGTCATATTCATACTGATATGGCATTAAACCACATTCTTTAGCGTCATTTTGAACATTTTTACCATTAGCCTTTGCATAATTTGTTGCAAGGTAAAGGTTGTTGTGAAAGCGTGCGTCATTTATAAACGGCTCTGTTGCCACTGCGTCTGTTAAATAAAATGAGCTGTTACGAATATATGTAATGTCCTTGGTAGACATATATCCACCCTCAAGGGCACGGCAGGTTGCGGCATTAATATCATTAGTTACAAGCTTCTGCATTGCACCGTCATTTGAGGTTTGCAGGTCATCATAAAAACCGGACTGAACACAAATGGCGTTTTTTAAGCTTTCCCTACTGCGTGTTGCATACTCATTGCCGCCCCTGTATACCTTTTGAACACTTGAGATATTACCCAGACTTTCGCCATAGTTACTTGTCATATTTGAAATTACTGTAATTGTCAAAGCTTTTGTAATCATAAATTAATTCTCCTTTTTACTATCGTTTTCTTCAATTTTACTATCGCCTTTATCGGCTACATTCTCCGTTATTGCATTAGTAAAAGCATATATAATATCCTTATACTTTTCAGCATTATTTTCCCCATTGCTATCCAGCAATTTATAAAAGAACCAAAATTCTAAGCTTGTCTCTTCGCTTAAGCGAGAAATAAGATTTTTAATACTATCATAATCGTTAGCCATTAATGCATTTATAATTCTGTGCTTATATGACCTTATTTTGTTTTTCTTGTTGTCTTCTATAAGTTTTTTTGACACCTTTTTACCACAGCGCCTTGCATTCATTATTTCATCCATAACCTTGTTCCCTTTCCAAGCTTCATTAATATCTATTAGGGTATCTGTACGAAGCTTTACAACTATTTTATTTACATCTTTATCGAAGTATATTTTTAACATCTGTAAAATAACATCATCAAGAAAAACGTTATTCAGGCAACGCCAATACACTTCCTTTTCAACATTCAGCCAATAATTATCGGAAATTTGATGCGCAAAATCAAGTGACTTATCCGACAAATTTCTTAACTGTTTTAACCTATCAGCCCTTACATAAAGTGTGGAATAATAGTCGTTATCTCTCGACTTCATAATTATTTCCACATTGTAGTTTATGTAATCTCTTGCCTGCTGTAAAACAGCCAGCAACTTTAGTCTTGGATCTTTCTTATTTATTCTTGGAGCTTTCTTATCAACACTATTCAATGCATCTTTAATCTTTCTGTTAGTCTGTACTAAAGCCTTAATAGAAAAATTGTTGTTTACAAAAAATGTTTCGTACATATCTGAATTTGAGAATGCAAAGGGAATGAAATCAAACTCCGGTATATCGTTGGTTTCGTAGCTTTCTTTTGCGAAACAAAACCCTAAAAATCTGGTTTTTCTACCCTCGTCCAAGGTGTAGCCTGCAAGCCTGCAATGAGGATTCGATGCGGTCAGAAGCAGGTTACTGTTGGCATAATTACTGTACAAATTTTTGCCGTACCTAAATACACTTTTAATAATTTCGTGTCTGTTATTATTAATAATATCCGCCACAGTCTGCTTATTTGTACCGTCAAACCTTGTCTTGCCAAAAAGCTTTTTCAGCACAGTTTTGCTTTTAACCATATCGTTTACAGCTTTAATTTGTTCCTCTGTAAACTCATCATTTTCAAGCATTTGCAATATCCTAATGTGAGTCATATCATCTTTAAAGTAGTCCTCGGCAAAGTCAAGGTACCTTTCCTCTGTAATATCCTCCTGATTATAAAGGATGCCGTCAAAGCCAAAAATACTCTCCTCCGGCTTTTCCTCTAATTCACTTAAAACCCCATAGCTAATATGATTAAATTTAAAATACTCAACTAATCCTGTCGTTGCCGCCGCATATCTCCATTCGGTTGGCTGCAAAAGGGTATTATAACCGTCAAAATCTATTTTGCTCTTCAATTTATATCACCTCCCCGCCCTCGGCTATTAGCTCAGCAAGTCCAAAGCCTGCAGATTTTCGTGAACCTATGCCATTCTTCAGCAAATAGTTTATAATTGTGCTGTCTGCTTCAATAATGAACATACCCAAGCTGCACTCAATATAGCTGTTGTAATGGTACACTACTGTTTTTTTGGCATCAACAGGAGTTATCGAAAACTCCTCTGCCATTTTTTCGGTAAAGCCGGCGTTTACAAGCTGAGCCTTTATAATCCTTTTTGCCGCCTGTCTAAAATCATCTCCGGCAACCGAATAGTACTTGTCGGCGTTTTCCTGCTTGGTATGCTCCCTGATACACAAAGGACTCAACATTTTTATGAGTACCGAGCCGGAGCTTACACTTTTTTCGGGAAGCCGCCTAACACTATCAAGCGTTAAGCAATTTTTTAATGGTGCCGGCATACTTTTGCCTTTTTGCTTTATAAAGGCTGACATAAAAACATAACCGGTGTTTGTGTCTGCTGTTGAAAATGTAAGCCGTACCTGATTTTTCCCCAGAGTAATTTCGCCCTTGTCAAAAACCGGCTTAGGCAAATTTACCGCAAAGGTAAATTTTCTAACTGTCGGGTCCGAATAATACTCTCGGTAAAACTTGCCGTCGGCAATTTCAGTTAATGCCTTTTTCAGAAACGAAAGAAAAAGTCTTCTGTAGTCAAAAGGCAGCTTACAATTTTTCAACATAAATTGCAATTCAATTCTCATTTTACCCTCCATTTATTTATTTCAAAAGTATAAATTATTACCTTTGATGTTTTAAGTATATAACCATCTGCTTGTTTTTTAACACCTAGTATATATTTAATTCAATAATTCATAATTTGCTTTTTTATTTTAATTATGGTATATTACATAGGATTTTTGTTTTACGGCAGTCATAAACCTATCGGCAAATCAAACCACCTTGGATTTTAAATAGTACCTATTTAAAAAATCACATTAAATCTATCCATATTGGAACACAAAATCAGGCCTCGTTTTTATCTAAAAATCGCAGCCTCACTTTGACATTTCAGCTAACCTATAACACAATTATAAATTATTTACTGTCCCATAAACTACCCACTCTTTTTGAAAATACAAGTTTATAACGCCGGTGTATACACAAGCCAAGGTCATTTATAGTAAGTGTTAAGGTCAGCACACAAAAAGGGCAAGCACAGAATTTAATCTGTAGCTTGCCCTTTTTGCTTCAATTATTTTAGCAGCTGAAAGCCCCTGCATATGGCAAGTGCTTTTTATGCTGCCGGCTATGTTGCACGCTATCCCCAAAAGGTATTAAGCCTGAAAATATTAAACCCTTCTCTTTCGGGAAATAACTATAATACCTAAAATGTAGAACAGTATTGCAGAGGCAACAAGAATTAAAATGCTGTCAAGTATACTTACATCCCAACTGCCTATTGTGAAATCAACTCCCAGGTCTTGCCGCAGTGTATTTACAGCGGTGTCGGCAGCTTCCTTTGGTACACCCTCAAAGGTTTGCTCAAACGGGACATCCATAAATATCTTTCTGAAAATAGATGCGGCGTGTGATATTGGGAATAGCTTTACCACAGTAGCTACTCCTTCGGGCATAGAGCCAACGGGCAGGTACATACCGGTTATAAAGCCTATTAGAGTACCTATTATTGTGCTTGCCGTTGCATAAGCGTTGGTACTGTTAAAGAATGATACTACAAAGAACATCATCGACGAAGCAGAAAGCACAGTAAGCAATATCATTCCCAGTACCTTTAGTATAGATTCAAAAGGCAGAAGCTCTCCTCCGCCTGCAACAATAAATACTTCACCGGCCGCAAAGGCTATTACGCTCATAATAACGCCGATTAAAAAGGAATTTAATATATATCCGCCGGCTATAGAGCTGCGTGAAATAGGAGAACAGCGAAAATCTTTGTCTATTTTTTTAACCTTGTCATCTACAATAACACCAAAAGCACCAAGGGTAGTGGATATTGAAGTTACCGAAAGTATTCCGGCAATAAGCCAGCTGTTTACAAGAAATTTTATCTCGTTTGTTCTTGATTCGTCAAAGTTTTCTACGCTTTTTATAAGTTGGTCACCCAGAAAAAAAGCATACAAGCCTATAACGATTAAAACTGAAAGTATTGAAAAGAATACGCTTCCTTTATCTCTGAAATATACCTTTAAATTTCGTTTTGCAAATAAAATCATTCTCGTATCTCCTTTCCTGTTATAGCAATAAATGCATCGTCCATTGTACCCCTTAAAACCTCAAAGCCGTCTATGTTATCTTTACAGCTTTCAATAACAGGCAGTGCCTCCATGGTAGTTTTTATTTTTACCTCAATTTCAGTGCCTTTTTCGGTAAAATCAATACCCTGAGCCGCTAAGTATTTTTTAACCTGTGGGTTGTTGGCCTTTGGTGTAATCTTCAGTATATCGGTTGCATACTGCTCCTTTAGCTGTGTAGGCGTACCCCTTGCTGCAATAAGTCCGTTATCAATTACAACCACATAATCAGCCTCAGCCGCCTCTTCCATATAGTGAGTGGTTAAAAACACAGTCATTTTGGTTTCAGCCTGCAGCTGCCTTATGGTTTCCCATACCGTTTTTCTTGTTTGTGGGTCAAGTCCGGTGGTAGGCTCGTCAAGGAAAAGAATTTTTGGTGTGTTTACCAATGCTCTTGCTATGTCGGCACGCCTGCGCTGTCCGCCGGAAAGCTTACCGTACTTCCTGTTTTGAATGTCGGTTACGCCGGATACCTCCATAGCTCTTTCTGTGTTTTTGCACAGCTGTTCACGACTTAGTCCGTAGAAGCTTCCACGCAGGGTTATGTTCTCTTTTATGGTAAGCAGTTTATCAAGCACACCGTCTTGAAATACCGCACCTATATTTCGGCGTATTTCGTTGTCGTTTTCGCCAAGCTTACTGCCACATATAGTAACCTCGCCGCTGTCCGGCTTTAAAAAAGTGGTAATCATATCTATAGTTGTGGACTTACCGGCACCGTTTGGCCCTAAAAAGGCGAACAGCTTTCCTGCCTCTACATAAAAGCTTATGTCCTTTACAGCGTGAACATCTCCGTAGGATTTTTTTAAGTTCTTAACCTCAATAATCTTGTCCATTCTTTTTCCGCTCACTTTCTATAATTTTATTTATGCTGTCGGCAGATTGTTTTTCCTGAAGCAGCATTACTCCAAATACGGCAAAATATATTATTACATCTATTGCCAGCACTGCCAAAATCCAGAAGGCGTTAAAATCAAACCAGTTATACCAAAGCCCGCCAATAAGCAGTACACAGGCGGAAACCTCAATAATGCCCAATAGTATAAACAGCCAGACAGGCGGTGTGGATTTGTAAAGCTTTTCTGTCAGAATGTCAGTCAGCAGCATTAATATTGTTATGGCAAGGCACAAAAAGGCCATTTGGAATACCCAAAGGGTATTTATAGATGTTGTGCCTGAAAAGTAGTTTACAGCTGCTATCACTACAGACGCTATAGCGTATGAGGATAAAAAAACATTTATATAATACTTCAACCTTTGCATTGCTAAGCCCTCCTTAAAGCCCGAATTTCTTTTTAAATACAGGTACATAATGCCTATTAATTATCAGCTTTTCACGATTTAACAAAAGCACCTCATATTTCCCGTTTAGAAGCGGCTTTACCTTTTCGATAAAATGTATATTCAAGATACAGCCCTTACTTATTCTTACAAACGACGAATTTACAAGTACCTCTTCAAGCTCGTAGAGTTTCATTTTACATTCATATATACTGTCCGCACAATATATAAAGGTTTTTTCGTCTACGCTTTCTATGTAGCAAATGCTGTCGTGGTGGATTTTCCGCACATAACCGTCCTTATAGCCTTTTACGGTAAAAGAGCATACATTTACCTCGTCAATTATTTTTTGCAATTCAGCATTTATAACGGAGCATCGGATTATAATCTCCGGCTCGTTATATTTATTGTCTTGTTCTACAGTCAGCTTCATATTGTTCCCCCTTACAGCTAAAATATATCATAATCGGCGGCTGTAGTAAACAGCCTTTCGGCAAGGTGCATTTTATACATGGTAAAGAACATTAAACAGACATTGCAAAGCACCCATATTTTTTACAGCTGCTATTTAGTGTAAATTTACCAACAATTCATTTCCGACTCCGTGATTATTTGTGTGGAAGATTTTTAACCTTTGTGGTAAAATAAACAGTGTGTGCTTGTAGTATATCATATTAAACGGCGGTGAAGAAATGGCAGTAGTAATTTCGACTGTAAGCAAAAACAGCAGAGCAGACCGAGCAGGAATACTGCCAAAGGAAAAGCTTCTGTCAATTAACGGCAATGAAATTGTAGATGTGCTTGATTATAGATTTTACCAAACCTCTCGTGATGTTTTGCTTGAGATTGAAAATGCCTGTGGCATTGTACGAAATGTGAAAATTCACAAGGGAGAATATGAGGAGATAGGCTTGGAGTTTGAAACCTATCTTATGGACAAGCAGCATTCCTGCCGAAACAAGTGCATATTTTGTTTTATTGACCAAATGCCAAAGGGAATGAGAGAAAGTCTTTACTTTAAAGATGATGATTCCAGACTTTCGTTTCTGTTTGGCAACTATATAACTCTTACCAACCTGTCACAGCACGAAATAGACAGAATTATTAAAATGCACATAAGCCCCATAAATGTGTCTGTGCATACCACAAACCCGGAGTTAAGGGTAAAGATGATGAAAAACCGCTTTGCCGGAGAGGTACTAAGCGTACTGCCTAAGTTTGCAGAGGCCGGTATAAAAATAAATTGTCAGATTGTTTCCTGCCCGGGTATTAACGACGGCAAGGAGCTGGAGCGTACATTAACCGACCTTGAGGCACTGTATCCGTCTGTGGAGTGTATTGCCGTTGTTCCTGTGGGACTTACTGCGTACAGAAAGGGACTGTTCCCTTTGGTAGAATATACAAAGGAAACCGCACTTGAAACCTTGGAGCTTATTGAGAGCTACGGTGATAAATTCAAAGAAAAATATGGCAGCAGAATTGTTTTTGCATCGGACGAATTTTACCTGAAGTCCGGCAGAGAAATTCCGGAGGCCGACTTTTATGAGGACTTTGACCAGCTTGACAATGGAGTGGGCATGCTTTCGCTGCTTAGAGATGAGGTTATGTGGGCACTTGAGGAATACGAAAGTATAAACAAAAATATTCATCTGACCATAGCCTGCGGAACAGGCGTGCGTGACTTTTTAAATGATTTACTGGGCAATGTTACAAAGAAGTTCAGTAATGTAAAAATTAATGTAATAGGTATAAAAAATAAATTTTTCGGCGGCGGCATAAATGTGTCGGGGCTGATAACAGGCCAAGACCTGATAGCCCAGCTTACAGGTATAGGCCTAGGGGACAAGCTGCTTATTCCGTCTGTTATGCTTAGGCGTGAGGGCGATATTTTTCTTGACGATATATCACTTGAGGAGGTAAAAGAAAAACTTAGCATAGATGTTGTGCCTGTTCCAAACAGCGGAGAAAAAATGTTGGCTGAAATATTAAGTTAAGCTTATTAATTAAGGAGGTAATAATATGGCAAGACCTGTAATAGCTATTGTAGGCAGACCAAATGTAGGCAAGTCTACTTTGTTTAACAAGCTGGTGGGAGAGAGAATATCAATAGTAGACGACACTCCCGGAGTAACCCGTGACAGAATTTACGGCAAGGTAGAATGGCTTGACAAAACTGCCGATATTATAGACACCGGCGGTATAGAGCCATATTCTGACGATATTATTTTAAAGCAAATGCGTAGGCAGGCAGAGCTTGCCATTGATGCGGCAGATGTAATTATACTTGTAACCGACTTAAAAAGCGGTTTGGTCACAACCGATATAGAGGTTGCTACAATGCTGCAAAAAAGCGGCAGACCTGTGGTTTTGTGTGTAAATAAGTGCGACAGAATAGGCGAGCCTGACCCGGGCTTTTACGAATTTTATAACCTAGGCTTGGGGGATCCTATACAGGTGTCTTCGGTACACGGCCACGGAACAGGCGACCTGCTTGAGGCAGTATTCAGCCATATTCCGGACAGTGCATGGGAGGACAACGACGGCGAGGTAATTAATGTAGCCGTTATAGGTAAACCGAATGTGGGCAAAAGCTCACTTATTAACAGAATTACAGGTGAAGAACGCTGTATAGTTTCTAACATTGCAGGAACAACACGAGATTCCATTGACACTACCGTCGAAAATGAATACGGTATTTTCAACTTTACCGATACTGCGGGTATGCGACGGAAAAACAAGGTTGATGACGCTATAGAAAAATACAGCATTATAAGGGCTAAAATGGCTATTGAACGCAGTGATGTGTGCGTAATTATGATTGACGCCACAGAGGGCTTTACCGAGCAGGATTCTAAGGTAGCCGGCTTAGCACATGAGGCAGGCAAGGCCTGTATTATAGCGGTAAATAAATGGGACGCCATAGAAAAAGACGGCACTACTATGAGTTCGTATAAAAAGGATTTAGAAAAGGACTTTTCCTTTATGTCGTATGCACCTATGATTTTCATTTCTGCAAAAACAGGTCAAAGACTTGACAAGCTGTTTGAAATGATAAAGGCTGTTGCCAACGCCAACTCCATGAGAATTAAAACCGGTGCATTAAACGATATACTGGCACAGGCAACAGCAAGAGTACAGCCGCCTACCGACAAGGGCAGAAGGCTGAAAATATTCTATATGACTCAGGCAAGTACAAAGCCGCCTACATTTGTCTGCTTTGTTAATTCAGCACAGCTTTTCCATTTTTCGTATCAAAGATATTTAGAAAACAGAATAAGAGATACCTTTGGACTTGAGGGTACGCCAATACGATTTGTAATTCGTGAGCGTGGCGATAAATAATTATGTCCGGCTTCAGGAGGATTTATGAACGGTTTTATTGAGTTTTTATGCAGCGGCTGGTGGCAGATAATTGTTACAGCTGTTGTAGGCTATTTGTTAGGAAGCATTAATTTTGCAATAATTATTACCCGAATAGTAGACAGAAACAAGGACATACGCAGTATGGGCAGCGGTAACGCAGGCTTTACCAATGTACTGCGTTCTGTAGGCAAAGGGCCGGCAGTTTTTACTATTGTATTTGATTTTTTAAAGGCTGTTATTGCTGTAGTAATAGGCGGATTTTTGTTTTCCTCCATTGCTTCGCAAGGCACTGTTCAGTCCGTAGAATTTGCCTGCTACGGAAAGTACCTTGCAGGACTTTGCTGTATAGCGGGGCATATGTTCCCGGTTTATTTCGGCTTTAAGGGCGGCAAGGGCGTTGTTACTACAGCTGCACTAATGGCAGTAGCCGAGTGGAGAGTGTTCTTGGTTATAATAGCCCTGTTTTTAATAATATTTGCAATCAGCAAAATTATTTCACTTGGCTCTGTAATATGTGCGGTTTGCTATCCAATAGCAACCTTCTGCTTTACATTTTTTGTTGACTATCTTCCAAATGTAAACACAGCGACAGCACATTCGATGTTGTATGTAATTGTTTCAACTTTGTTTACATTGTTAATAGGTTTGTGTGTTATAATTAAGCATAGAAGCAATATTCAACGCTTGCTTAACGGTACAGAGAAAAAAATTACAGCTAAAAAGTAGCTTTATAGTGTGTTTTTGATTAAGGAGGTTACATTATGAAATGTAATAAATGTGGAAATGAATTTGAAAACGAGAAGTTTTGCCCTGTATGTGGCTACCCTGCCAGCACGGACGGTCAAAAAGAGAAATATTCCTCACAGTTTGGCGATAATTTTGATATGAACACAGATGAGGAAACCGACAGAATTATTGACAGAGCTACACAGGCACAAATGTATAATTCACAGTTTAACCCAAGCAGCTACAGCAGCTATGAGGATATATCTTCAAACAGTACACCGGATGACAATAATAGCACTACGGAGTATCCTGAGGAAATTTCATCTAACAGCAACGAAAATTTAGCTACATACGGTGACGAATACGGCGAGGATAAGGAAGATGACAACGAGGAAATTCATTCAAAATCCAAAAAGCCTTTAGTTATTACCCTTGTTATTATACTTATTTTGATTATCGGTGCTATTGCGTGGTTTATTACTGCTGCATACGGTGCTAATCCGTTTATGAAAACAAACGCTACTGAACCTGCCACACAGGCAACTGATGCTATGGCAGTAAATGCAACCGACAGCACAGCACAAGCCCCTTCATCTACACAGCCGCAAACAGAGACTCCAACAGAAGTTCCAACCGAGGCACCTACAGAGGCTCCAACCGAAGCACCTACAGAAGCTCCTACAGAAGCACCTACAGAGGCACCTACAGAGGCACCTACCGAAGAAAGCACAGATGTAGTAATAGTAGACGATGGCTCGGACAATACCGGTTTTGTTGATGAGGACCACGACGGCTACGATGACAACACAGGCGTTTACTACGGCGTTGAGTAATATTGGGTAAATATTTAATAATAAAAATAATTTTAACAGCACCAAAAGGGCAAGCACAGAGTTTAATCTGCAGCTTGCCCTTTTCTTATTTTTTTCTGCTGTTATTAACACAAAGTATCTTGTGGATTATTTGTATGGTGCTATTTGTTTGCACAACATCACACAGGCAAATAAAAAAACAAGCGGCAACTTTATTATCGCCACTTGTTTTAATCAATTTTCTTTTTACGGTTTTACCCCAACTATTGACATAGAGCCTTTTCTTTTTACGGTTTCACCTCAACTATTGACATAGAGCCTTTTCTTTTTACGGTTTTACCCCAAGCTCTTGATACAGAGCCTAATTATACTAAACTAATTTTCACTGTGTTTCGGTAGAATGGTTTGAAAGGTCGTTGTCGGATATTTTGTAGCACAAAATCATAAGGCTGTCACTCATATGTACATTCTGCACAACAACATCGTCATATGCAACAGACAAATCATAGTGAGAAAAGTTCCAGTAGCATTTTATGCCACAGCTGTACAGCCGCTTTGACACCTCTCCTACCGCCGCCTTTGGTATGCACAGTATAGCAACCTTTGGGGAATGCTCGCCGCAGAATTCCTCAATATCGTCAGTGCTTTGCACCTTTATTCCACGAATTTCCTCACCGATTATAGATGGGTTCTTGTCGAATATTCCTATTAAGTCAAAGCCACGCTCTTCAAAAGACATATGTGCGGCAACAGCTCTGCCTAAGTTGCCTACGCCCACCAGCACAGCCTTGTATTTGTTGTTTAAGCCAAGAATCTGCTTTATTTCGTTGTAAAGCTGCTCAACATTGTAGCCAAAGCCCTGCTGACCAAAGCCGCCAAAGCAGTTAAAGTCCTGCCTTACCTGTGAAGCTGTGGTACGCATTTTTTGTGCCAGCTCCTTAGAGGATATTCTGTCTATCCCCTGAGCCTTAAGCTCTCCTAAAAATCGATAATAACGAGGCAGTCGCTTTATTACCGAGGAGGATATATTTTCTTTCCTTGCCATCTATAAATCACCATTTCCGAAAATACATATTATAACAATGCATACAAGCTGCATATTATCCCGTAGCTTGTATTGGTATGTGAATTTTTTAACAAACATTATTCTATAAAAGGGCTGCCGGTCTACTACCGTAAACAGCAACCCTATTATACTTCAACAGTCTGAAAATCGCAATAGCTTTTAAGCCATTAGCTTTTCCAGTCTTTTATTAATTTCAACAAGGAAGGTTTCTGTGTCTACCTTCTGCTTGTTTGGCAGTGTAGAAAGCAGCTCAAGGTCGCCTGTCATAACGCCGTCTTCAATAGTTGAAATAGTAGCCTTTTCAAGGTTATCGGCAAACCTGCAAAGCTCAGGGTTATTGTCAAGCTCTCCTCTTTTTCTTAAAGCACCGCTCCAAGCAAACAATGTAGCAACACTGTTGGTAGAGGTTTTTTCGCCCTTTAGGTGCTTGTAGTAGTGACGCTGTACTGTACCGTGTGCAGCCTCGTACTCATATACACCGTCCGGAGATACAAGAACAGATGTCATCATTGCCAAGCTGCCAAATGCAGTTGCAATCATATCTGACATAACATCGCCGTCATAGTTCTTGCAAGCCCAGATGTAGCCACCCTCACTGCGGATAACTCTTGCTACTGCATCGTCAATCAGTGTATAAAAATACTCTATACCTGCGTCAGCAAACTTTTGCTTGTACTCGTTTTCAAAAATCTCATTGAAAATATCCTTAAAGCGGTGGTCATAGGTTTTGCTGATAGTATCCTTTGTAGCAAACCAAATATCCTGATTTAGGTCAAGTGCGTAGTTAAAGCAGGAGCGGGCAAAGCTGCCAATGCTCTTGTCTAGGTTGTGCATACCCTGAATAACGCCGTCTGTATCAAAATTATGAATCAGTGATCTTTCCTCTGTGCCGTCAGGCTTTGTTACACAAAGCTCTGCCTTTGAGCCGGCACTAACAGACATTTCTGTGTTCTTGTATACATCGCCGTAAGCGTGACGGGCAATGCAAATTGGCTTTTTCCATGTAGGAATAAACGGTGTAATACCCTTTACAATAATAGGGCTTCTGAATACTGTACCGTCCAGCATAGCTCTGATAGTACCGTTTGGTGACTTCCACATTTCTTTTAGGTTATACTCTGTCATACGGGCAGCGTTAGGTGTAATAGTTGCGCACTTTACAGCAACACCGTATTTCTTTGTAGCTATAGCACTGTCAATAGTTACCTGGTCGTTAGTTTCGTTTCTGTGCTCAAGACCTAGGTCATAGTAGTCAGCCTTTAGATTTACATATGGATAGATAAGAATATCCTTAATCATCTTCCATATAATTCTTGTCATCTCGTCGCCGTCCATCTCAACAAGCGGAGTGGTCATTTCAATTTTAGCCATTTTAATTGCCCCTTTGCTCAAGTATATTTTTTATTACATAATATTACCCGTTTAAATAAATAAACGGGTAATTGCATTTTATCAAGAGTGTTCTCTTGTGTAGTTCAGCAAACCACCTGCAAGGATAATATCCTTTGTACGCTGCGAAAGCTCGCACTTTGCCACGATAGTTTTGCCGTTTGTTTTATTTTCAATAACTACATCCTTGCCCTCAACAATGCACTTCTTTACATCAGGAAGTACAAGCTGATCATTTAGGCTGATGCTGTCATAATCTGCCTCGTTTACAAAGGTAAGAGGAATAATACCTGCGTTAATCAGGTTTGCACGGTGAATTCTTGCAAAGCTCTTAACAAGCACTGCCTTTACGCCCAAATACAAAGGTGCAAGTGCGGCATGCTCTCTTGAAGAGCCCTGACCGTAGTTTTCGCCGCCAACAATAATGCTCCTGCCCATCTGCTTAGCTCTTGCCGGGAATTCCTTGTCACATACTGTAAAGCAATGCTCGGAAATAGCCGGAATATTTGAACGCAGAGGCAAAATCTTTGCACCGGCCGGCATAATGTGGTCGGTAGTAATATTATCTTCAACCTTTAGTGAGCACTGTGCCTCGATAGTGTCCTCCAAAGGATATGTAGCAGGATATGGTTTAATGTTTGGTCCTCTAAGCACCTCTACGCTGTCCATTTCAGCTTCAGGAACAGGTGCTGCAACCATATTGTCATTTACCAAGAATTTCTCAGGCAGCTCAATCTTTACCTCGTCACCCAATGTTCTAGGGTCGCAGAATACACCTGCCAAAGCAGAAGCTGCTGCGGTTTCCGGTGATACAAGGTATATCTGACCGTCAGCTGTACCGGAACGGCCCTTAAAGTTTCTGTTAAAGGTTCTTAGAGAAATACCCTTAGAGTTAGGTGACTGTCCCATACCAATACAAGGGCCGCAGGCACACTCAAGAATTCTTGCACCGGCCGCAATCAGGTCGCCAAGCGCACCGTTAAGAGCAAGCATATTATAAACCTGCTTTGAACCCGGTGCTATAGCAAGAGAAACATTCTCTGCAACGGTTTTGCCCTTTAGTATAGCCGCAACTCTCATAAGGTCAAGATATGATGAGTTTGTACATGAACCGATACATACCTGGTCAACAACCTGTGGACCAATCTCCTCGATAGTTTTGATATTATCAGGGCTGTGCGGACATGCTGCCATAGGAACAAGTGCTGAAAGGTTAATGTCTATAACCTCGTCGTAAACAGCGTCAGCATCTGCTGAAAGCTCGCTCCAGTCTTCCTCTCTGCCCTGTGCCTTTAGGAATTCTCTTGTAACCTCGTCTGACGGGAATATTGATGTAGTAGCGCCCAGCTCTGCACCCATATTTGTAATTGTAGCACGCTCAGGCACAGTAAGAGTTTTTACACCCTCGCCGCCGTACTCTACTATTTTTCCTACGCCGCCCTTAACAGACATAATCTTTAGTACCTCAAGAATAACATCCTTTGCAGATACCCAAGGCTGCAGCTTGCCTGAAAGATTAATTCTAACCATTTTAGGCATTGTTATGTAGTATGCACCGCCGCCCATAGCAACAGCAACATCAAGTCCGCCTGCACCTATAGCAAGCATACCAATACCGCCGCCTGTAGGTGTGTGGCTGTCAGAACCGATTAATGTTTTGCCCGGAATACCAAATCTCTCAAGGTGTACCTGATGGCAGATACCGTTACCCGGACGAGAGAAATAAATACCGTGCTTTCTGCATACAGTTTGAATAAAGCGGTGGTCGTCCGCATTTTCAAAGCCTGTCTGCAATGTATTGTGGTCTATATAAGCAACACTTTTTTCAGTTTTTACTCTAGGTACGCCTATAGCCTCAAACTCCAAGTAAGCCATTGTACCTGTAGCGTCCTGTGTAAGTGTTTGGTCTATTTTCAGTCCAATATCGCTGCCTACGGTCATTTCACCGCTAAGCAGGTGATTTTTGATTATCTTTTGTGCTATTGTATAACCCATGACAATCGTCCTCCTTTGTTTTATTCGTAAATAACATTATTTACTGCAGCACCCAAGGGTGCCAATACATAATGCCCCAGAATGTTAGAAAATATAACATATATATTATTACCTAAATTGCATGAATTGTCAATGTGCATATGCACAAAATATGCCTTTTAGTCACAATTCAATAAATATATAAAAATAAATACCTATTTTAAAGCCCCGTAAACAGTCATTGTACAGCTGTAAGGCATTATAATGTTTTAACAAATTCCTTAAGGTAGGCTTTAAAATCCTCTCCAAGCTCTTTGTTTTGTACACCAACCTCAACCTGTGCCTTTAAAATGCCCAGCTTGTTGCCCATATCATAGCGTACGCCTGTAAAGTCAACGGCTGTCATACCTACTGTTCTTGCCAAAACCTTCATAGCATCTGTAAGCTGAATCTCTCCGCCTACACCCGGCTTGACTGTTTCCAAAATGGAAAATATTTCAGGCGGCAAAACACATCGGCCCAAAATTGAGTAGTATGACAAAACCTCTGCCTCTGTTGCCGGCTTTTCAACCATATCCGTACAGCTGAACACATTGCCCTCAAGCCTGTCCACCTTTAGTGAGCCGTACTTGTGAATTTCCGACTTTGGCACCTCTTTTACGCCAAGAACACCCTTGCCGTACTTTTCGTATACTCTTATAAGCTGAGCAACGGCAGGGTCTTCGCCTACTATAACATCATCACCAAACAAAACGGCAAACGGCTCGTCGCCTACAAAGCTCTTTGCACAGCTAATAGCGTGTCCCAAGCCCTTTGTTTCCTTTTGACGGACATATGTAATATTTGCGAGCTTAGGAATAGCCGTTACAATATCGTAAAATTCATTTTTACCGCCCTTTAGCAGCGCTTGCTCAAGCTCCGGCGAATAGTCAAAATGGTCTTCTATAATACCCTTACCTCTGTTGGTAATAATTAAAATTTCCTCTATACCTGAGTTTACAGCCTCCTCAACTATATACTGTATAGCCGGCTTGTCAACTATAGGGAACATTTCCTTTGGCATTGATTTGGTAGCAGGCAAAACTCTTGTGCCCATACCGGCGGCAGGAATAACCGCTTTGCGAATTTTTTTCATAAATTTACCTCACTTAATTATCAGTTTAACATTCATTTTCCTATAAATTAAATTACATTAAAGCATACCCATCATAAGGTTTGGCAGCAGCGTCAGCACAAAGGCACCGGCAAGAAGCACATAGCCAAGCACACGGTCAACTCCGCCCTTCCTGTCAAGCTCCTTGTTGACCTCGAGGCTGTTGGAGTACTGAGCCTTTGTTTTACGCACCTTTTTCACAACATTATTGTAATAGCACCTGTTGCCGATAAAGCCGCTTATAATCATTACAATGTACTGCAAAGCTCTAAAAAACAGCGGCGACACATACAGCAGTGCCTTGTCAAGAGGCAGTGAACTAATTTGGTTATACAGGTCTGTTTGGTTTGCAATGCCGTTTGTCTGTGTAAACTGCACAAGAGCCATATAGCCAATGTCATACCCTACCATACACACAGCCAAAATTAAGGTTAATATAATGCCTATGCCGTATTGCTTTCTGTACAAAAACCAACCGCCCGAAAACAGAAACGCTGCAAAATTAAAGCGGCTTCTGTTGCGGTCATGAATATTTTTAAACACAAAGCTGTACAGCAATGTGTTGGTTTTTACATATGCCTTTGCCTCTTTCAGCTTAACATTGTCGGCAATCTCGTCTTCGTCATAGGCTGTATCAAAGCCCTGAGCAAACGGAATACCGGTAAAAGGCATTTGCCTGCCTTCATTTTCACCTTTTTTGCTGTCTGTCTTTTCATCGACTGAGTTGCTTAACGGAGCGGCACAATGCTCACAGAAAAAAGCCTCGCTGCTGTTTTTTGCACCGCAGTTGCTGCACACTATATAATCTTGTCCGTTATCGGCATTATCTGTGTTTGCCTCATCCCTTGGATTCCACTCATAAGTCTTTGAGTGCTTATCGTAATTAACGCACCTGTTTTCTTTTTCATAGCATTCCCTATGCTGCGGTGTACCACAAACAGGACATACAACAATATCATCATCCTTGTTAAAAGCCTTGTGACAGCCGGGACATTTTTGATTGTAATAATTCATAATTTCCTTTCAAGCATCCAATTGTGCTTAATTAATTTTTTATTCATTTCAGTTACTGCAATTTTAACAGAAAAAGCCCAAAACTGCAACATATATTTTGGTTTTGTAAAATTATCACAGTATTGTCGGGAATATATTAAATATAAACTGCAATATATGATATTTTACCGCCTTTATTGACGGCTATTGTTAATTGAATATTAATTTTGAGCATATAAAAAGGCAGGCAAAACGCCTGCCGAATTCAGCTGCTGTATAACACCCTTACGCACACTGCGTCTTCATACCGCAGTGCAATAACCCCTCCACGAATTTCGTATGCACGCAGACTGCCAAGCGGGCTTTTTTGAACAGGCTCTACAACAGTACCCTGTGTTAAACCCAAATCCAGCAGCCGCCGTCGCTGTTTCCCGACGGACAGCAGGCAATCAACCACACATTTTTTTCCGATAGGAACCCGATTTAAAGTGCTTGCTTCTTTATTCACCTTTAATCATCACCAATCTGTGAAATAATCCATTATTCTTATTATCATTATTTACAGATTATGCAAATTTGACCGGTTAGTTACTAAACCGGTCATTTTTGAGATTTATTACATTGGTAAAATACCTTTGAATATCCTCACGGCAGGTAATTTGGAGATTGCTTTCTATTACCTTTTCCTGAACCGCAAGAGGCAGAGAGTAAAAATACTCCTTAGCCTCTCTGTCAAGACCATTAATATTTGCCATATAATCACCTCTTGAGTATTATATGCAGCTACGGCAATGCTATTCAAAGGCTAACCTTCTTTTTCTTTTAAATAATCCAAATACATCTTCTTCATCATTTTTAAGCTTCTTTGCCGTATAGACACAGTATCACCGTTAGTAAGAGTAAATTCCTTATCCGCCCTTAGTATATAGTCCATATTAACCAAAAAGCTTTGGTGACACCTTAAAAAGCATCTGTCATTAAGCTCCTGCTCTATTTCGCTAAGGCGTTTGTACACAGTATACTCCTCGTTCTTGCTTGTATGTACAATGCACTTTGAATTATTGCTTTCAACATATGTAATATTTTTGCGAGGAATACGAACAATGCCGCCACGGACGCTTATATTGTACGATTTAAAATCAACCGTAATATTTTTTACTATTCTGTCCATAACGCCGCAAAGCTTTTCGTAGCTGTGCGGCTTCAGCAAATAGCCGCTAGCCTCTACATCGTAGCTGTCTATGGCAAAGTCTGCACTTGCCGTTAAAAAGACTATACTTCCGCAGTAGTTATTCTGCCTCAGCTTTCTTGCAACCTCTATACCCATTTCTCCGTTTTCTAAATAAATATCCAAAAATATAATATCCGGCAGAACACCGTCCTGAATATCGTATATTAGGTTTGAGCCGTTTTCATATATGTTAATTCTGTATTCAATACCCTTTTCGCTAAAATAATTACTCAGAAAGTCAGTTATAATATCTCTGTCAAGTGAGCTATCGTCACAAATACCTATCAACATATCCCCTGCTTCTCCTTACATTACACTAACAACAAAATTACAAATAATAACCATAGATAAATGGCAAAATTCTCTACAGGTACATTATACCATAAAATTTGCAAATCATAGTTCGATTTTTGTCGAAAAATGCAGTCAAATATAATTTTATAATATTATACAAATTTCGTGTGTCATTTTCATTTAAAAAGCCGTCAATTTCAAAACATTTAACAAAATTTTGACTATTCAATTATAATAAACATATAGTAAAAAACGCATCAAGGAAATGACAGTTTGTTTTTTACGGAGGAACAGATGGTTACATACAGGGTTATTTGTGAAAAAATTATAAACAATGCTTTGGGCAAATACACAGCCTACGGGATATGTGCCTACAGCAATGAAACAGGCAAAGAGCTTGCACATATATCGGACATATTTTTAAAGCAGGACGATGCCACCGCATTTGCAGACAAATGCAACAGCTTCAATGTGGAGCTTGTTCATTTACCTGTTATTATTGAGGACTGGCTTTTAGAGCAACAGCCTACCACTATATAAACAAAAGCTCTTTAAAAACAAATCAGTAAAAATTAATAAACTCCGTAAAAATTATTAATAAGCTAACATCTACACACTAAACCCATATAACCCCTTAATTAAAAGCAGCGGCAGCAGGAAAAAACCTTGCTGCCGCTGCTTTTTTATGGTTTAAGTGCAAATATATGCTTTAATAATAGTCAACCTCCGTTGTGTTGGAGTTTGCCTGCAGACGGTGAACCTCGTCCTTTGTAAGCTCTCTCCATGCACCTGATTTTAGCCCGCCCAGCTTAACCTGACCTACAGCAATACGCTTAAGTCGTGGCACCTCTAAGCCAAGCTGCTCGCACATTTTTCTGATTTGTCTGTTTCTGCCCTCACGCAGAATTATTTCAAGAACACACCTGCCCTCTTCACGCTGAACAACCCTTACCTCTGCCGGTGCTGTTTTTTTGCCGTCAATAACCATACCGCTGCTCATTTCAACAAGCTGCTCCTCATTTATAGCCGGCCTTACAGTTACACGGTAAACCTTGTAAACATGCTTAGAGGGGTGCGTAACCCTGTTGGCAAATTCACCGTCGTTTGTCATTAGCAGTAAGCCCTCGGAATCTCTGTCCAGTCTGCCTACCGGATATATTCTTGCAGGTATATCCTTTACCAGCTCTGCCACGCACTTTCTGCCCATTTCGTCGCTCATAGTGGTAACATAGCCTCTGGGCTTATTCAGCATAATGTAGTATCTTTTAGCCTTCGCTCCGGCGGCAATTTTTCTGCCCCTTACAGTAACCTTATCCCTTTTAGGGTTTACCTTGTCGCCTATTGCGGCAGTTCTGCCGTTTACCTTTACCATACCGTCAGCTATCATCTGCTCTGACTTTCTTCTGGAGGCAATTCCTAAGTCTGCCATATATTTTTGCAGTCTTACCAAGCCATTGTTATTATTCATAAAATCCTCTTTCCGGCTGTACACATAGTGTTCTGCCTTTTTACTTTATAATTCCAAGCCTTAGCGTTTAAAGGCTTTTTGCCAATTTTCTATATTCCAAAAAATCTATTTAAAAACTCCTGCACACCAGTCAAAGATATTTTCAAAAAAAGATTTTTCTTTTTCTTTGTAATCAACAGCTTTTTCGGTAATCAAGGGTATAGTGCAAACAGTCTTTCCCTCTGAATAATATTCCGCTCTGCCAACTACCTGCCCCTTTTCAAGGGGAGCATACAGAAAGCTGTTTATAATAACCCTTCTGCTTATGCCGTCATCGCTGTCGGTCTGCTTAACGTAATCAACAGACGCCGCAGGCCTAACCTCTACTGTGTCTGTCATACCGCCTACCACATCGGCTTTAAATGAAAAATTTTTGTCTGCATTTTTTACAGCTGTAAGCCTTGAAAAGCCATAGCTGTACATATTGATATGGTCGTTCCAATCGTCCGGTGCATTCAAGGTGACCGCTATTAGGCACACACCGTCTTTTTCGGCAGAGGTAACCAGGCATCTGCCGGATTTTTTTGTAAAGCCTGTTTTGCCGCCTGTACAATATTGATACAGCGACAAAAGCCTGTTGTGGTTTCTGTAGCTTATAGTCATATCCTTTGGCTGTATAAAGGTTACTTCTGCCGTCTTTTTTGCTGTAAGCTCTGCAAAGCTGCTGTTAGATAGGGCGTAATTCATAAGCAGTGCCATATCATACGCTGTGGAATAGTGGTTATCATCATCTAAGCCGGAGGGTGTTACAAAATTGGTGGAATTCATACCGATTTGCTCTGCCTTTTCGTTCATTAGCTTTGGAAACTCGTCAACAGAGCCGGCTATAGAAACAGCGGCGGCATTTGCCGCATCATTTCCCGAAACAGTCATCATACCTACAGCCAGGTCAGACAGTCTAAGCCTGTAGCCCTCTTTAAGATACATAGAGGAGCCCTCGGCAATCATTTCCTTTGTAAAAGCAACCTCCTTGTCGTTTGCCTGTGCGTTTTCCAAGGCTATCAGAGAGGTCATAATTTTAGTTGTACTTGCCATACTCATTTTTTTATAGGCGTTTTTTTCAAAAACAACGCTGTTATTATTTGCACAGTACAAAACCGCACAGCGAGCAGACACAGATACACCTGTTTTATCGTTACTGTCGGCAGCAGCGGAAAAGCACACCGCAAAAATTAAAACCACGCACGCAGTAACAGACAGCCACCATTTCAACAAATATCACTCCATTATCCATAACACAAATATTCTTAACTAAATGATTTTATGTTAAAGCGGAGCAATATATTACATCACGCCTGTATTAACTCAGTACGATTCTTAGTTATTATCGTCACTTTCCTGTTGAGCTTGGTTGTCAACAGTTATGTCCTCCTGCTGTTGGTCGGCCTCCTCCTTTTCGTCCTTGCCAAATAAAGTCGTAATTTTATCTATTAAATCCGGTGCCATAGCCAGTGCTTTTTCGGCTACACCGGAATTTGGCGTATCAATGCTTACTACCTTGGCATCACCGTTTGAAATCACAATAAATGCAATAGGGTTTATTGTAACGCCTGCACCTGTACCGCCGCCAAAAAGGTCTTTGTTTGGCGATGATTTTGCCACAAAGCTTGAGCCGCCCGAAGCAAAGCCATAAGCCACCTTTGACACAGGTATAATAATAGTGCCGTCCGGTGAATTTACAGGTGTGCCTATAACGGTGTTTACGTCTACCATTTGTCTTATTTTGTCCATTGTGGTATCCATTAGGCTTTCAAGTGGTTGTTTATTTTCCATTTTTTGCACCTTCCTAAAAGTTATATAATTTATGATGTAAATTAATTTTTAATTTGCCTGTTAAAATATAATATACACCTGCTTATTTTGCAGGCTGTTTGTTTGTATTTGCATTTGCATTATCGTTGTCAACAGAGGCGACAGCTCGCATATAGAGCTTTAGAGCCTTTATGCCCTTTGTAACTACTGCGGCTATTATAAATGCCGGCCTTACTGCAATGTGAGCATACAGTGTTGCCCTTGAGCTTTTGCTGTAAAAGTCGGGCTTAACCTCTACCTCAGGCACTCTGCAAAGCGTAACCAGCCCCGACAATGCACCTATAGCAGGGTAGATTGCGTCACACACATAGCCAAAGTTCATTGCCGATGCGGCGGCGTCCTCTCCGCCTGTAACAATATTAATTGTAAGCCTTCTTACAAGAATATGCTTTGTGAAATCCTCTAAAAATTGTTTTAAAATGCTAAGGGCCTCTTTCAAAATACTTATAAGCCCCTTTACCCCCTGCACCTTTACCAGCTTTTTAAAAAAGCTCTCCTTAGGCTTTTTTTCGCTTTCAGCCCTTTTAGCAGCAGGCTCTTTTTTTTCTTTCTTCTTTTTCTTCTGCTTTTCGGGATAAAGTTTGTATTTAATAAATAAATATCTAAGCCACACAAGAGTTTTGCTTTCGCTGTAGCTTATATACAGATTCAGCGGAATGAACAGCAGCACAGCTACAGCGGCAATTATTATTAGTATAACAATAAGTGCTGTCATATACACTGCTCCTCCCTAAAATTACGGCACTAACAAAATCAGTTTATATTATCTATAATTTCATCTGTCGCCTTTTCTATAGCTTCTTCAAGCTCTGCGTCTGTATTTTCAGCCTTTCCGCTTTCGTCATTTTCAGGCTTAGGCAACGGCGGTAGGTCATCTAAGGATTCCAACTGAAAGCATCTTAAAAAATTGTCTGTTGTACCGTAAAGCAACGGTCTGCCCGGAAGCTCCAGTCTTCCCTTTTCCTCTATAAGCCCCTTCGTTGTTAAACTGCCTACTACACCGGAGCAGTCAACACCTCTTACCTGCTCTACAAACGCCTTGGTTACAGGCTGATTGTAGGCTATTACCGCAAGCACCTCCAAAGCAGCTTGGGAAAGAGGTGTGTTTCGCTTTAAATCCATTACTCGGCGTATGTACTCACCATATTCCTTTTTGCTGCACATTTGGTAGCTGTCCTCTAAACGGATAATGGCAATACCGTGTGTACTGCTGTTATATTCTTCTGTTAATTCATCAAGCATCAGCTTAACCTGAGACCTTTTTTCATCAAGTGCACTTAACAAACTGTCTATGCTTACCGGCCCTCCGTTTGCAAACAATATAGCCTCTATAGCACACTTTATTTCAGTATTATTCACCGGACTTATCCTTTCTCATAAGTATAACATCTGCATTGTCACCGTCGCCCTCTATACGAATTCTGCTGTTTTTTACAAGCTCCAAAACCGCCAAAAATGTTGCCACAAGCTCCGATTTCGGGCTGCCGTCCTCAAACAGCTTTCTGTATTTTACGGCTGTGCCGCCCCAAAGCTTTCTAAGCACATAAACAACCCTGGAGCTTACCGAAACTATCTTACGCTCTACTATACCGCTAAAGGCCTCCCGTGGAGGCGGCAGCTTGCTTTTGCCTCTGCCGGCTGCGGCTGCAAATGCCTTGGCAATGTCCTCACTTTGGTGTATGCGGGTGTAGGTCATATCAAACTTTATATTTGACGGACCTTTTACAAAAATATCATAGCAGGCTATACTGCCCAGCTGTTTTGCCATTTTTCTGCACTCTTGGTATTCAAGCAGCTGACCTTCAAGCTCTTTCTTCAGCTCCTCGGCCTCTTCGTGCTTTGGCAGCAGTGAAACAGATTTTATATAAACAAGCCTGGAAGCCATTTCCAAAAACTCACTGGAAATATCCATTTGGTTCTCCTGCATTTGGTTTATCTGCTCCATATACTGCTCCAAAAGTGCAGAAATTTCAATATCGTATATATCCATTTTATGCTTTGCAATAAGCTGCAAAAGCATATCAAGAGGGCCCTCAAAATCGGACACCTTGTACTTTAAAACTATAGGCTCGCCGTTCAAAAAAGAACCTCCTTAATTCTTACCAAAATGCAGCAAAAGGCAAGGACGCCAGGTGAAACACCCAGTTAGTAAGAATATTCTGCAAATATGATAGCGGCCCTGTCAACACGCCTGTAAATATTAAAACAATAAGCACTATACTTAATACTTGCTCGTTCTGATACGCTTTATACACAATACGGTCAGGCAAAAAAGCAAAAAGTATTTTTGAACCGTCAAGAGGCGGTATAGGAATAAGATTAAACACCGCAAGCGAGATATTTATAGATATAAAATAGATAAAGAATATGCTTATAAGCTCCCACGCACCTGTTGACAACGAAACATTGGTAGCCACAATAGCCGCAACATTGTACAGTAAAGCGGCCGCAAAGCCTGCCAAAAGGTTGCTTACCGGGCCTGCCAAGGCTGTAACAGCCATGCCTGCCTTTGGATTTTTAAAATTTCGTGGATTTACAGGTACAGGCTTCGCCCAGCCAAAGCCGACAAACAGTATCATTAACGCACCTATAGGGTCTACATGAGCCATAGGGTTAAAGCGCAGCCTACCCATATTTTTAGCTGTGTTATCACCCAGCTTGTAGGCTACAAAGCCGTGTGCCATCTCGTGCAGCGGCAATACTAAAAACACTATCATTACAACGGCAAGTATCTCCATTACAGCGTCCTGCATTGTAAGTGAGCCTGACAATAAACTTCTTAACATATTATTCCTCCATAATTACCTGTAAAAAGCATATTCAAAAAGAAAAGCATAAAATTATTTATAGTAAATGATACCACATACCGCAAAAATTTTCAATGAAATAAAGTTAATATCAGAGAAAAGCTTAAGCTGCTTTTTTACCGGTTACATCATTTCATTTGTACAAAAAGAATAATTTTGCATATATGCAAAAGGGAGTTTTATTTTACTTTTCTACTACTGCAATATCATCTTTTCCGTTTGAAAAAGTTTTCTGCAAATTCATTTTGTTTTCTTCCGCCGCTGCTATTATTGAAAGGGTTTCGTCGTTAACAGCTTCGCCCGGAGTAATAATAGGTATTCCCGGCGGATACAGCCATATATATTCTGCACACACAGAGTCCTTGCTAAGCTGCTTATCAATAACTTTTTTAGGGCTTTCAAGAGCCTGTGCTATGCTCATATTTCTTTTTGGCAGTGCCTTAATAGTTGTGCACAGCGGACTTCTGTTTACAGACAGTAAGGCTTTGTCAATGCTCAGCAAAGCATCAGCCAGTATGCTTAAATCCTCTTGGCTATCTGCCATAGAGGTCATTGCTATTGCATAATCTCCGCCGCACATTTCAAGCTCAATTTTATATTTATCCCTAAGCAATGCAAACAGCCTGCCGCCTGTAATATTAGTGTGTGCCGCAGATATTACAAGCTTGCTTTTGTCAAAGGCGAATATACTTTCACTGTTCTCTGTATAATTTAAAACCTCTAAGCGCCTTAGTCGCCGTATCTGCTTTTTAAAGCCTTCAAGATTATTGCTCCAGTTTAAAAAAAGCCGCCGGTTTTGAACAAGCTCAATACAGCTGTCAATAGACGACATAAGCAAATAAGACGGACTGCTCGTTTGGAAAACAGACAGCTGCCGCTGTACAGACTGCGATGACACAAGCCTTGAATTAAGGTGCAAAATAGCTGTTTGCGTCAGACTCGGCAGTGTTTTGTGCAGACTCTGCACCACTATATCCGCTCCAGCTCTTACTGCTCCTCCGGTAAAGTACGGCGAAAGGTCTAAATGTGCTCCGTGGGCCTCGTCCACCAACACAGGTACGCCAAAGCTGTGTGCCACCCTTGCAATACTCTCTGTATCACTTATAATTCCCTCGTATGTAGGGCTGGTTATAATAACAGCACTTATATTACTATGCACTTTAAGAGCTTCCTCTACCTGACTCGGCTGTACGCAGGAATAGCTTGGTATTTTCTTTAGCATTTGCGGCAGTATATACACAGGGTTAAGTCCGCACAGCTCTATGGCATTGTACACACTTTTATGACAGTTTCTTGCAACAAGCACCGTATCTCCTGTTTTAGTACAGCTGCGTATGCCCGCCAAAATGCCGACGGTACTGCCGTTTACCAAAAAGAAGCTGTGCTGACTGTGCCACAGCTTTTGTGCCTTTTGCTGACACTCCTTTAATATTCCCTCCGGTTGGTGCAAATCGTCCATACCGGTTATTTCTGTCAGATCATACTCCGCACCCAAAATGTGCAAATATGGTGCCATTGCCTTTCTTTTATGCCCGGGCATATGCATTGGCAGAATGCTTTTATCTGTATAGCCTTGCAGATATTCCAAAAGCGTCATAGCCTTCCTCCGTAATTAAAATTGTGCATACTAAAATACGAACAGCATAGTCAGCTGTTCGTACCAAAAAGGCTTAGTCGCTTTCATCAATATATTCAACGGCCTGTGCCTGTGATTTTTTTATCATTTTTCCGCCTGCAAAAACATATTCACCGTCAGACGCACTGTCGCCCTTAATCGGCTCTCCGTTTTCATCTGTAGGCACTGCAACAGGCATAATAGGAAAGGATTTGTCATTTTCCTCATCCTTAATGTCAAAAATATCCTCCAGCTTAGGATACAGCCTATACATTGAGCAGTAGGAAATTCCCGTAGGTAAAATCAAAAACAATGCCACGCCTAATACAATTAAGCCCACAACCAAATTACCCGTCATAACAGGTACTGACAAGCAGCCTGAAATTAACGCAGCCGTTGTTATCATTACATAAAAATTCATAGGCAGCTCGCCTATTGCCATTAAAGCGGCATTTTTAAAGTAGTAACGAAGCTTCAGCTCAAGCGTTACTGTAAGAATCGGCAGGGAAAAAGAAATAAACAAAATTGCCAAAGCAATAAGTATGGTAATAAACAAAGGGATATAGAACAGCCAGCTTTGTGCAGCCATTTTATAATATGTTACTATGCTGTAATAGGAAATAACGGCAGCCGCATATATAATTACACCATACAATGCAAAATAGAGAAAGTTATTTTTCAGACCCTTTTTATAGGTTTGAAAAACCTTAAAATTACTGCCCCCGGTTTTAACAATCTCCTTGGTAACCTGTGTTACCCCTGAAAAAAACGGATATATAATAATTATTGCAGTACCCATAAACCACAAATTGCTTGTTTGGTGAAGCAGACTAGCTGCAAAATATACCAAAGCTGCCGCCAATATAAACGGTACAGCAAAAAAAAGATTGGTAAGCAGCATTGCCTTAAAGTTTTTAAAATAAAGCTTAAAAAAGCCAAGCTTTCTTTCGTCATTCATATTTTATAGTTCCTTATTTTTTATTTTAAGAAAAGGTAAAAACACCCGCAAACAGACTGTTTAATATAGCGTCTGTCATTGCACTTATTGACAAAGCTATAAGCATAAAGCTGTTGGAGATAATATATCTGTAAACGGTTTGGTCAGCCTTGGGTGCAGTACCCCTTACTCTTGCAAAAAGGCTGCCGGAAAAGGCCATTGACGACCTGCCCTGAAATATAAGTGCCAGCGTAGATATAACGCAGCCTGCCAGCATAACCAGCAGAAAAAAGCCCACCCCGCTAAAGGAATAGCACCTGTAAAGATAGCCGCCGGACAGTCCCGTTCCAAAGCCCTTGAAGCCTATTAAAAGCGGAACGCCTACACTGCCCCACACAGAAAGCCCCAAAAGAAAATTAGCCAAGAAAAACATAAAATTCGCCGTAAGCGAGGCTGCAAACGCCGAAAGCACACTTTGACTGCACCGTGACTGAAAGTCAGATGTAAACAGAAAATCCAGCCCCTGCATAAGCGTTTTATCAGCACTGCCCGCACATACCGCACCAAATATCATACCGGCAAGCAAGGCAATGCCAAGCAGTACATCTATACCATACCGGTGCAAAAAATATACAATTTCCTTTTTATTAAGGCGGCGTCTGCCCCTTCTCGTTAAAAGTAAAATACCCTTCATATTTTTTCTCCTGCATAAATTTTACTGAATATCTTTATGAGAAATTATATGATTTGGTAAATTGAATTATTCTGACTGTCGCTTTTGTGAAAAGCTGTGCAAGTGCCTGCGTTACCGTATTACTTGCCCAGCTCCTCTGCACGCCTTGTGCAAGCGTCCATAGCCGACTTAATATTTTCGTAGAAGCCGCCGTTATTCAGCACCTCCAGTGCGGCAAGAGTTGTACCGCCCGGTGATGATACCTTTTTGATAAGAGTGTCGGGCGTGTCGCCGGACTTCATAAGCATTTCTGCACTTCCCTTTAGTGTAGCACAGGTAAGCTCCATAGCGGCATTTACATCAATTCCCTGCTCACAGGCATAGTCGCACATAGCCTTTGCAAACAGATAAATATATGCCGGACTGCTGCCGTTTACCGCAATAACAGTGTTCATTTGACTTTCAGGCAAAACCTCAACAACGCCCGATGTAGCAAACATACTCTTAACCACTGCAAAGTCATTATCTGCAATATTCTCAGACGGGCAAAGAGCTGTAGCACCACAGCCAAGCAAAAGAGGTGTATTTGGCATTACACGCACACAGGCGCATTTTGCATTAAGTGAAGAAACTACATAGTTAATTGAAATGCCCGCAGCAATAGATACCATTACAGTGCTGTCTGTTACTGCGTCCTTAATCTCGTCAAGTACCTCTGCATAGTTTTGAGGCTTAACAGCCAAAACAACAAAGTGGCTCTGTTGTGCAACCTGTTTTGCTGTTGCGCAGGCATTAATTCCTTTTTCAGCCATTACACTAAGCTTGTTTTGGTCAAGGTCAAAAACATTAATATTCTCTGCACTCGCAACATTGTTGGTAAGCATACCGTTAATAATGGCAGTAGCCATATTTCCTGCACCAATAAAACCTATTTTATTCATATTCGTCACCTGTATTCTACAAAATTCTTATAATATTATAACACACCTGTTTATATGTGTAAATGAAATTTTATATTATGAAAAATTTCTTACATAAATGCCGAAGTCTGTTGCGGAAATACTTTGCATATTTTAAAATATTGCGTTGTGCAAATGCAGTTTTTGGGCAAAAAAGCTATTGACAAATAATACTTTGTTTGTTAAAATGATTTAAGCCGCATATTGGGGGCTTGTTTAAGTGAGCCTTGCTCCGCCCTACAGTAGCGAGACTTTTATAAAGGATGGTACTAAATATGTACGCAATTATCGAAACAGGCGGTAAGCAGTACAAGGTTTCTAACGGCGATATTATCTATGTTGAGAAGCTGGCTGCCGAGGCTGACGCAACAGTTGATTTCAAGGTTGTTGCACTTTCAAGCGATGCAGGTATTACAGTAGGCGCACCTTATGTTGACGGTGCTGTAGTTACAGGCAAGGTTATTAAGACAGGCAAGGGTAAGAAGATTACAGTTGCAACCTACAAGCCAAAGAAGGGCGAAAAGAGAAAGATGGGCCACAGACAGCCATATACAAAGGTTGAAATCCAGTCTATTAACGCTTAATTATGACAACGGTAAGCTTGCTCACATTGGCAGGCGGTGATTTGGTAGGCTTTAGAATATCAGGTCATTCCGGCTTTGCTGAAAGTGGCAGCGACATAGTTTGTGCTTCTATAAGCTCAGCAGCCTATTTGGTAGCTAACACTATAACAGATGTTATAAGGGTAGCGGCTGAGGTTGATGTTGACGAAAGCACAGGTGCTATGCTGCTGAGAGTTTTCCAAAAGGACGCAGCCGCCTGCAGGGATATTTTGCAGGGCTTTAAGCTGCATATGTTGGGACTTGAAGAACAGTTCCCGAAGAATATAATTGTAAATAATACGGAGGTGTAACATAATGCTTAAGATAAATATCCAGCTATTTGCTCACAAAAAAGGTATGGGTTCTACAAAGAACGGCCGTGACTCTGAATCTAAGAGATTGGGTGCTAAGCGTGCTGACGGTCAGTTTGTAAAGGCAGGTAACATTCTTTACAAACAGCGTGGTACACACATTCACCCGGGTGAGAATGTTGGCCGTGGTTCTGACGACACACTATTTGCTAAGGTTGACGGTGTAGTTCGTTACGAGCGTGTTGGTCGTGACAGAAAGCGTGTAAGCGTTTACGCACAGTAATTTATACTGTAAATTTGTTAGCTGAGGGCGGAGTTTGTATTCCGCCCTTTTTATTTTATTTGTACAAAACAGGAGCTTGTTTATGCTGCACGAGGATTATTTAGTAAGGCAGATAGATGTTATGGTAAAATACTTAGCTGAAACTGTTTTTAAAAATAAAAAGAAAACATATAACATAACTGCCGAAAAGTACTTTGAAATTAATGGTGCCGGCAAAAATGTACTGTATCTGTACGATTTGGCGGACCAAGGCGAGATTAATCTTGCAGAAAATATATTATATGATAAAATAGACGAAGAAAGGTCTTTGGAGCTTTTTGAGGTGGGTGTTGACTTCTATGTTTACCTAAACTCTAAGGATGACGATTTTTTAGAAAGCAACGACTTTTCAAGACAGGAAATTTATGATGGTCTTGAGGATTTACAGAAAATATACGGCCTATTGTGATATACTACATAATGAAAGGTAGTGAAATAATGTTTGTAGATAAGGCAAAAATTTATATTAAAGCAGGTGACGGCGGTGACGGCTCTGTTTCTTTTCACCGTGAAAAATATGTAGCCTCCGGCGGTCCGGACGGCGGTGACGGCGGAAGGGGCGGCAATGTTCTGTTTCTGGCAGATGATAACCTTTCTACCCTGGCGGATTTCAGATATAAAAGAAAATATATAGCCGAAAAAGGCGAAAACGGTAAGGCCAAACGAAGCTCAGGCAAAAAGGCAGAGGATTTAATTGTGCGTGTACCTAGGGGCACCCTTGTAAAGGATGCCGAAACAGGCAGACTGCTGGCTGATGTATCCGGCAAAGAGCCTGTGCTTGTTGCCAAGGGCGGCAACGGCGGCTGGGGCAACATTCACTTTGCAACGCCAACCAGACAAACCCCAAGATTTGCAAAGCCGGGTATGCCGGGTGAAGAATACGAGGTAACACTTGAGCTAAAGCTGCTTGCAGATGTAGGACTGGTGGGCTTTCCTAATGTCGGCAAAAGCACGCTTGTGTCTGTAGTAAGTCAGGCAAAGCCTGTTATAGCCAACTACCACTTTACAACTATAACACCTGTTTTGGGCGTTGTAAGTATGGGCGAGGGAAACTCCTTTGTAATGGCCGACATTCCCGGTCTTGTAGAAGGTGCATGGGAAGGCGTTGGACTGGGGCATCAATTTTTGCGTCATGTTGAACGCTGTCGTATGCTGGTGCATATTGTAGATGTATCGGGCAGTGAGGCCCGTGATCCTAAGGAGGATTTTAAAATTATCAACGAGGAGCTTAAAAAATTCAATCCTGAGCTTGCAAAAAGGCCTATGCTTGTTGCCGGAAACAAGTGCGACTTAGCAACCGATGAACAGATTGAGGACTTTAAGAGCTTTGTAGAAGCACAGGGCTACGAATTTTTCCCTATTATGGCACCAATTAACGAGGGCGTTGACGCTCTTATGAATAAGGTGCTTGAAATGCTTAGCAAGCTGCCGCCTATTACTCATTATGAGGCAGAGCCGGCACCTGTGGTACAGCCTGAAAAGATTGACAAAAGCAAGGTTACTATTACCCACCACGACGGCATTTATTTTGTGGAGGCAAAGTGGCTGTTTAATATAATGAAGTCGGTTAATTTTGACGACTACGAGTCACTGCAGTATTTTCAGCGTGTGCTTATAAACGGCGGCGTAATTGACGCTCTGCGTGAGGCGGGCATAAACGAGGGAGACACTGTTTCTATATATGACCTTGAATTTGACTTTGTAGAATAAGAGGTATATATATGGATAGCTTACTGTCTTGCGATTTTGATTTAAGGCAAATATCGCCTCTCACTCTTTCCTTTATCGGCGACGGTGTATATGACCTTATGGTGCGTGAGTATATAATTTCTTTGGCAAACCGTCCGGTGGGAAAGCTTAACAACAGGAAAATAAGCGTTGTAAACTGCGGCTTTCAGGCTAAATGTGCCACTGCACTTCTGCCCTACCTAACTGAGGACGAAAAAGTAATATACAACCGTGGAAAAAACGCCAATGTGCACTCTGTACCTAAAAATGCCAGCAGAAGTGACTACCACAGTGCCACAGGCCTTGAGGCACTTTTTGGTTATCTGTACATAAAAAAGGATATTGCCCGCTTAAGGGAATTATTCAACATAATTGTAACCGATATATATGAAAGGGTTAAGTAGGTGATATATAAATGAGCAACACCAAACAAGAGAATTTTCGTAAAAAGCTGCTGTTTTTTTTAAGAGATTACGGCTTGATGATTTCCGGCTCCTTCCTCTTTACGCTCGCTGTAGATATGTTTAATGCACCAAACAATATTGTTGCCGGCGGAGTTACGGGTATATCAACCATACTCAACTCACTTTTCGCACTTCCTATAGGTACAATGAATATAATTATTAATATTCCACTGTTTATATGGGGAGCAATCGAAAACGGCAAAAGGTTTTTAGTTAAAACAATTTTCGCTACCCTGTTTTCTTCAATATTAATTGACGCACTGGCGGCGTTTATCCCTACCTACACAGGCGACAAGCTTATGGCGTCCTTGTTTGGCGGAATATTCACCGGCTTAGGACTGGGCCTTATATTTCACGGCGGCGGTACAACCGGCGGAACAGATATTATTTCTAAAAATCTGAGAAACCATTTCCCGTTCCTTTCAATGGGAACAATCATAATTATTGCGGATATTTTTATTATATTGGCAACAATTTTAACCTTTCGTTCTATAGAAAGCGGCTTATATTCAACAATAGTTATTTTTGTAAGCTCCAAGGTTATTGACTTTGCCAACTATGGTCTTTCTCATAACAATGGACAGGTTATGTATATTATGTCTTCTCACTATGAAGAAATCAGTGAAGCAATTATGGTTGAGATTAAGCGTGGCGTTACCCTGCTTGATTCCGAGGGAGCCTACTCCAAAAAGAAAACAAAAACAATAATGTGTGCTGTAAGGCCACGGCAGGTTTACAAGGTAAAAAATATTGCCTCGTCTATTGATAAATCTGCGTTTATTGTCGTAACAAAGGCAGGCATTATAGACGGCCATGGCTTTAAAAATATCGAGCAATAAGCCTGAACGACCTTTTACATCTTTAATAACAATTTCCATCGTAAAATAACCGCCTTTTGGGCGGTTATTTTTGTACATAAATTTGTATATAAAATTTTATATTGCAACGGCTGACTCTGCTTTTTTACTTTTGGCATAAATCTTTATTACAAAAGGAATTGCTGTAAGCTCTCGCAAAAAGAGCCGCACCATAGGATGCGGCTCTAAAAGCGTAATCGTTATTTTTTTATTTCCAAAAGCTCCTCAGCGTGCTTTACAGCCTCGTCTGACGGTGGACGAACATCGGAAAGCTGGTACGGAATCTTTAGATTTTCCCACTTAAACAAGCCAAGTGTATGATATGGCAAAACCTCTACCCTATCAACAGTTTTTAAGCTTTTAATAAAGCTGTTAAGCTCCTTTAAGCCCTCATCGTCATCAGTCAAGCCCGGTACAAGCACATGACGAATCCACATTTTAATATTATGGTCGGACAAGTACCTTGCCATTTCCAAAATATTACTGTTTGTAAAGCCTGTCAAGGACTTATGCTTTGCGTCATCAATTTCCTTTAAGTCCAAAAGGACAAGGTCGGTGTACTGAATAAGCCTGTCAAACTTTTCTAGATACTCAGGTGAGGCAGAAAAAGGCTGCCCGCTTGTATCAAGTGCGGTATGAACATTATGCTCCTTAGCAATTCGGAAAACCTCTGTAACAAAATCAATTTGCAGCAAAGGCTCGCCGCCGCTAATGGTAATGCCGCCGTTCTTACCCCAGTATCCCTTATAACGCCACATTTTGTTAAACAACTCCTGCGGCGTCATTTCATCTCCGCCTTTATGCGTCCAGGTTTCGGGGTTGTGGCAGTACTTGCAGCGCATATTACAGCCCTGCAAGAAAGCCACATATCTCACGCCGGGGCCATCCACCAAACCAAAGGTTTCAAATGAATGGACACGACCTTTAATATTACATTCTGTCATGGCAAGTACGAGAGATTACATCCAACTGCTGCTCACGAGTTAGGTCGATGAACTTAACAGCGTAACCTGATACACGGATTGTAAAGTTTGCGTACTCCTCTTTCTCAGGATGTTCCATAGCATCCTTTAGCTTCTCAACACCAAATACATTTACATTTAGGTGGTGTGCACCCTGTGCAAAGTAGCCGTCCAATACCTGTACAAGGTTGTTAGACTGCTCTTCCTCTGAGTGACCAAGAGCTGATGGGTTGATTGTTTGAGTATTTGAAATACCGTCAAGAGCCCAGTGGTATGGCAGCTTAGCAACAGAGTTTAGTGAAGCAAGCAAGCCGTTCTGCTCTGCACCGTATGCAGGGTTTGCACCAGGTGACAACGGAGCACCGGCCTTACGACCGTTAGGCATAGCACCTGTAGCCTTACCGTAAACTACATTTGATGTAATTGTCAGGATAGATGTTGTAGGCTCTGAATTACGATATGTGTGGTGCTTCTTAATCTTATCCAAGAATGTCTTTAGCAGCCATACAGCAATGTCGTCTGCACGGTCATCGTCATTACCATACTTAGGGAAGTCGCCCTCTGTCTCATAATCTACGCACATACCTGTTTCATCACGAACAGTCTTAACCTTTGCATACTTAATAGCACTTAGAGAGTCAACAACATGTGAGAAGCCTGCAATACCTGTAGCAAATGTACGGCGAACATCTGTATCGATAAGAGCCATCTCAGCAGCCTCATAATAATACTTGTCGTGCATATACTGAATCAGGTTAAGTGTATTTACATACAAGCCTGCAAGCCAATCCATCATCTTGTCAAACTTAGCAACAACCTCGTCATAGTCAAGATACTCGCTTGTAATAGGAGCGTATGCAGGACCGCACTGCTCACGAGTCTTTAGGTCAACACCGCCGTTTATAGCGTACAGCAAGCACTTAGCAAGGTTAGCTCTTGCGCCGAAGAACTGCATCTCCTTACCTGTCTGTGTAGCAGATACGCAGCAGCAGATTGAGTAATCGTCGCCCCATACAGGCTTCATAACATCATCATTCTCATACTGAACAGAGCTTGTACGGATTGAAATTTCAGCAGCATACTTCTTGAAGTTTTCAGGAAGAGCCGGTGAGTAAAGAATTGTTAGGTTTGGCTCCGGTGCAGGACCCATATTTTCAAGTGTATGCAAGAAACGGTAGTCTGTCTTTGTTACCATTGAACGACCGTCAACACCGGTACCTGCAACCTCCAATGTAGCCCATACAGGGTCACCTGAGAACAGCTCGTTATATGAAGGGATTCTTGCGAACTTAACCATACGGAACTTCATAACCATGTGGTCGATAATCTCCTGTGCCTGCTCCTCTGTAAGTACGCCAAGATCCATATCTCTCTTAATGTAAATATCTAGGAATGTTGAAATTCTACCAACACTCATTGCGGCACCGTTTTGTGTCTTAATAGCAGCCAAGTAACCAAAGTACAGCCACTGTGCAGCCTCGTATGCATTCTTAGCAGGCTCAGAAATGTCAAAGCCGTAGCTCTTAGCCATTTCCTTCATGCCCTTAAGAGCATTAATCTGCAATGTGATTTCCTCACGCAGACGGATAATATCGTCTGTCATTGTGCCGTCGCCGCAGTTTTCAAAATCTTTCTTCTTTTCTTCAATTAGGAAATCAATACCGTAAAGAGCTACTCTACGATAGTCGCCTACGATACGACCACGACCGTATGTGTCAGGAAGACCTGTAATAATGTGGTTGTGACGAACGCTCTTCATTTCCTTTGTATAAGCATCAAATACGCCCTGGTTATGTGTACGAGCATATTCTGTAAATATCTTATGCAGTTCAGGATTAGGTGTGTAACCGTTTGATGTACATGCCTGCTCAGCCATCTTAATGCCGCCGAATGGCATAAATGCACGCTTTAGAGGCTTGTCTGTCTGTAAGCCGACTACCTTTTCCAAATCCTTTAAATTTTCATCGATATAAGCCGGACCGTAAGCTGTTAAGCCTGTAACAACCTCTGTCTCCATATCAAGAATGCCGCCCTTGGCACGCTCTTCCTTTTGTAGTACCTGTAATGCACCCCATAGCTTGTCGGTAGCCTCTGTAGGGCCAACAAGGAATGAAGAATCACCGTCATATGGTGTGTAGTTCTTCTGAATAAAATCACGAACGTTAACTTCTTCTTTCCAAATTCTGCCTTCAAAGCCATTCCACTGCTTAAAATCAGTCATTGTTAGTTTCCTCCTTAAACATATCTAAAAAATGGTTATATAGTAACCCTTGGGTTAGTTAATTTCTAACCGTACCTTGTGGTACAATACAAATTATACTCATTTTTTATAAAATGACAATAGAAAAAACAAAATTTTTTGAAAAAAATATTTTTTGGTTTGTTTTTCACAATTGCAGGCTGTAAAATTTTATGTATTTATACAATTATTACATGCCGTCTTGCTTTATATTTTTGTAAAGAAATTAAAAACTAACTTTTCGCTTGTATTTTAACCTTTGGCTAATAATCACTTTATATTGGGATTTATTTAAAATTCAACACAATATGTTGTGCTATTATATTTTGTTCAAATATTCTTCACTGTTACTTCACAATACGAATTGTTTATTTCTAACAAAAGTTTTCGACTGTTTCTTAATTTAACATATTCATTAAACTTTTTTTATGATAAACAATAATGATTCCTTTATTTCTTAAAATATTTATGTATTAAATAAGAGCCCGGCCTGTTCTCTGTGCAAATATAAAATCGGCACAGAAAACAGGCTGATTTCAGCTATATGCTGCTTAATGCATATGCATTATTCAGCGGCGGTTTATTTCATATTCTTCTCGTAGCTTTCAATCATCTTTTTAACCATCATTCCGCCTACAGAGCCTGCCTGACGAGCAGTAATATCGCCGTTGTAGCCTTCCTTTAGGTTTACGCCAACCTCGTTGGCACACTCCATCTTGAAACGCTCCATTGCCTCTCTTGCCTCCGGTATATTCAACTGATTATTATTTGATGACATTTTAATTCTCTCCTTTTAATTTTCAGTTACGGCAAGCCGTCTGTCTGCTTAACTTCAGCTTGGCACACTGCCTGCAATACAAGCCTTTATATGCCTTTGCTCTGCCTGCCGCATTATTATAAAGCTTAAATATTTCTGATTTATACAACATACCTTAATAATTTGCTTGTTTCTTAAACCCCTTAAGGATTTTTCGATTTAGCTGTTTTATTAAATCTATGTTGTAATATTATTGTGCTTTGTTTGTATCGGTTTATAATTTGTAATTTTTGTTTTTTTATTTTTCTAAAAGTTCCGGCTTA
>ULRQ01064834.1_pt1 | contig 90626 bp, 70 predicted proteins | sample 1955491 | NCBI WGS metagenome assembly ULRQ01 (sample SAMEA4835684, study PRJEB28245) | human gut metagenome | biome: gut microbiome; material: fecal sample | place: Denmark | collected 2008 | reverse complement strand
GTGTGTGGGGGAATATAGTCATCCCCCCCACACAACCGGATGGACTTATTTTTGATTATAGGAAGAAAAACCACGCATACTTCCGCCGGAAACCGGAAAAAATACTAAAAGAATATTGGAATATAGGGGATTTTAGGATATACTATAAAACAGTGTGTTTAAAAAATACAAACAGCGATGGAGGAACTATGTTAGAGTTAAAAAACATCTCATATATTGTAAATGAGGATGGAAAAGAGAAAGTAATATTAAAAGACATTAACCTTACAGTAAACGAACATTTCGTAGCAATTACCGGACCTAACGGTGGCGGTAAATCAACACTTGCGAAGATCATAGCCGGAATTATCAAGCCAACAACCGGACAGATTCTTTTAGATGGAGAAGATATCTCGGAATTGAATATAACAGAACGTGCAAAGAAAGGAATCAGCTATGCATTTCAGCAGCCGGTTCATTTTAAAGGGCTTACTGTAAAAGATCTGGTATCTATAGCATCCGGCAAAACACTGAATGTTTCACAGATCTGCGAGATCCTTTCCGAAGTTGGTTTATGTGCAAGAGATTATGTGAACCGTGAAGTAAATGCAAGTCTTTCCGGTGGTGAGTTAAAACGTATTGAGATCGCCATGATCATTGCAAGAGGTACGAAGCTGTCATTATTTGATGAGCCGGAGGCAGGTATCGACCTGTGGAGCTTCAACAGTCTGATCAAGGTATTTGAAAAGATGCGTGAAGAGATTAACGGAACGATTCTGATCATTTCCCATCAGGAGCGGATCCTTAATATAGCAGATAAGATCGTTGTGATCGCAAATGGTCATGTTGATGCAATCGGAAGCAGAGATGTGATCATGCCAAGACTGACTGGTGAATCAGCCACTTGCAAGGTGCTGGAAGAAAAACAGAAATAAGTTGTGAGGTAATAGAACATGGATTTAATTCAGAAGAGTTTATTGCAGCAGGTAGCAGGACTTCATGATGTACCGGAGGGCGCATTTAATATTCGTGTCAACGGACAGCTTGATAGCAGAAATACAACTGCAAATATAGATATTGTAACAAAAGAGGATAAGCCGGGAATCGATATCATCATTAAACCGGGGACAAAAAATGAGAGTGTGCATATTCCGGTTCTTTTGAGTAAGAGCGGTCTGCAGGATATGGTATACAATGATTTCTATATCGGAGAAGACAGCGATGTTACGATCGTAGCCGGATGTGGTATCCATAATTGTGGTGTGGACACCTCCAAGCATGACGGCATCCATACTTTTTATATTGGTAAAAATGCAAAAGTAAAATACATCGAACGACACTATGGTGAGGGAGATGGAAATGGCGAGAATATCATGAATCCGGAAACCATCGTGCACTTGGAAGAAGGTGCCTCGATGGAGATGGAGACGACTCAGATCAAGGGGATTGATTCGACTGTCAGAAAGACCGGCGGTGATCTGAAGGATAACGCATCATTAGAGATCAGGGAGAAGATCATGACACATGGAAAACAGTATGCAAAGACTGATTTTGTTGTGGATTTGAATGGAAAAGGCTGCAGTGCAAATGTAGTATCCAGATCCGTTGCAAGAGATCAGTCCAGACAGGAATTTTTCTCCACAATCAATGGCAATAATGAATGTAAGGGTCACAGTGAATGTGATGCGATCATTATGGATAGCGCAAGCGTATCAGCAAGTCCGAAGCTGACGGCAAATAACATTGATGCAAACCTGATCCATGAAGCAGCGATCGGAAAGATTGCAGGCGAGCAGCTGATCAAGCTGATGACGCTTGGGCTGACTGAGGCAGAAGCGGAAGAGCAGATCATCAATGGATTTTTAAAATAAAAGCGTTTACAATAAATCATATAACCTATTTGACATTAAAGGTAGATAGTGATAGTTTGTAAGAGTAAAAAATACAAATCATAAAATCATAGCGAGGTATCAAAAATGCAGGAAATGAAACCGATTAAAGAGGGTAAAGTACGTGAGATTTATGATAATGGTGACAGCCTTATCATGGTAGCAACAGACCGTATCAGTTGTTTTGATGTCATTTTAAAGAACATCGTTACAAAGAAGGGTACAGTCCTGACACAGATGTCCAAATTCTGGTTTGATATGACAGAAGATATTCTTCCAAACCATATGATCTCGGTTGACGTAAAGGATATGCCTGAATTTTTCCAGCAGGAGAAATTTGACGGAAACAGTATGATGTGCAAGAAGCTGGAAATGCTCCCTGTTGAGTGTATCGTTCGTGGTTATATCACAGGAAGTGGCTGGGCAAGCTACAAAGAAAACGGTACAGTATGTGGTATCAAGCTTCCGGAAGGATTAAAAGAATCCGATAAGCTTCCGGAACCGATTTACACACCTTCCACAAAGGCAGAGATCGGAGATCATGATGAGAATATCTCATACGAGCAGAGTGTTGAATATCTGGAAAAGAGATTTCCTGGCAAGGGCGAAGAATATGGCGCAAAGCTTCGTGACTATACGATCGCTTTATATAAGAAGTGTGCAGAATATGCATTATCAAGAGGTATCATCATAGCAGATACCAAGTTCGAGTTTGGTCTGGATGAGAATGGCAATATCGTTCTCGGTGATGAGATGCTCACACCGGACAGCTCCCGTTTCTGGCCTGCGGAAGGATATGAACCGGGTCATGGTCAGCCGTCCTTTGATAAGCAGTTTGCTCGTGACTGGTTAAAGGCAAATCCGGATAACAACTGGGAGCTTCCTGACGAGATTGTTCAGAAAACAATTGACAAATATCTTCAGGCATATGAGCTTCTCACAGGCAAGCCTTTAAAGTAATAAGTAATAGAAAAATAATAGAATAGTACTTAATTTTATTAGGCGGTATAGGTGCGCAGGATTGTATTTATACCGCCTAAATTAATTTTCTGAATATTTAACAAAATGTCTGTAAAATCTGACAATTATGGGTTGACGCTTGAAAAATGGCATGCTATAGTCAGCTCATAAGAAATACAACAGATAAAAAATTACCAGGAGTTTTATGGTGATTATGATAAAAAGATGGAATCTTATTACAATGGGGTAGTAAGATTCCATCTTATTTTTTGCGTTGTCAGGGAGATTCTCATTATAAGAAATCCCATTCTGTAAAGCGGAAATATGTGTGGGAGCCTGTTTCAGGACAAGACTCCTGTGTATTATCTGAATGAATTATATGTCTCTCCAGCTTTCATTGTTACACCACGAAGCTCAGCCATTTCGCTGACAGTTACAAGCTGATAACCATTTTCAATCAGCTTCGGAATGAATGTCTGTGAGGCAATAGCGGTTGACTGGTGAAGGTCATGTATCAGAATGATCGCTCCGTCATAAGCACCATCCACAACTCGTGTGATCGTAGTAGGAGTGCTTCTGGTTTCCCAGTCTCTGGTATCCACAGACCACATGATCATTGGAAGACCTACATTCTCACGTACAGTATCATTGACGCAGCCACCAGGCGGACGCATCAGAGTAGGAGCAACTCCGATCTCACGGATGATCGCATCTGATCCCTTTTTGATCTCTTCTTTGACTCCGTCTGCGGATAATCTGTTTAACCATGCGTGATCATAGGTATGTGTACCAATCTCGCAGCCGAGTGCATATTCCCGTTTCAGGTAAGAACTGTATGTGGAGCAGCGGTTTCCAACAACAAAGAAGGTTGCAACTGCATTATATTTTTTCAGTGTGTCCAATACCAGTGGTGTGTATGGAGAAGGACCATCATCGAAGGTCAAGGCAACCATTTTCTTATTTCCATCTACCGTTCTGTAGATAACACCCTTGTCATTTGCGACATACAGGCAGTTGCCGATCTTAACTCTGCCGGTCAGTAATGTACCATCTGATTTAAAATAATATCTGTCTTTTCCAATCGTCTGCATCCCATATGCCATGGTTCCGTTTTCTTTGTAATAATAGGTTTTGCCGTTTATCTTCTGAAAACCGGTTGCCATGGTTCCGTTTGCCTTAAAGTAATAATTGCTGCTGCCAACTTTCTGGACACCGACAGCCATAGTTCCATTATCATGGAAGTAATATGTTTGGCCATTCAGTTTTTTAAATCCTTTTGCCATGACACCCCGTTTGGTAAAATAATAGGTATTTCCATTTATTTTCTGGAAGCCGGTTAACATACAACCATTTTCTTTGAAGTAGAATGTTTTATTGTTTAAGGTCTGAAAACCGGTCTGCATGATACCATTCTGGTTGAAATAATACATGTTCCCTTTTATTCTGAGAAATCCGGTTGCCATAGCCCCGCCTTTTTTACGGAAATAATAGGTATGACCGTTTAATTTCTGGAAGCCTTTTTTCATGGCACCTTTGTCTGAGAACAGATAGGTATGTTTTCCAATCGTATGCTTTCCGGTGTAGGCAGCACCGCTGGAACCGAAGTACATTTTATTTCCTTTTTTTGTTGTAAACCAGGAATTGGTAAGTAATACACCTGTCTTTGGATTTAGGTAATATTTTTTTCCGGTATAAGGACTTTTGTACATGCCTTTTCGCATACGTCCGATTTTGGAAAAAATATAAGTCTTACCTTTGATCGTCTGTTTGCCCTTCACGGCTGTACCATTTTTCCGGAGATAATAGGTATTTCCCCTTTTGGTCGTATACCAGCCTTTTTTCTGCATGACACCCTTACTGTTAAAAATGTATGTATGACCATTTATAGTACAGCGCCCTTTTGCCTGTTTGCCATTTTTGTAATAATAGTGTGTGCCGTTTTTTTCCTTTACAAATCCTGTTGTATGTTTTTTTGCTGCGGCATTACTTGTGATGCCGGAAGAGAAAACTGTTGGTATCAGGATCAAAGCGGCAAGAATCAATAAAAAGAATTTTTTCATAAATCCAGACTCCTTCCATACCCGAACTGATCATAATAATATTTTTCGGGTATGGATTATACTAACACAAAAGATAATGGCTTTCTATATAAAATATCTTAAATATAGATAATAAATGCATCGTTTGTTTTTAAACAGTATTTTCTGACAAATCGTTGTGGATGCACGGTGTATAATGCTTGCAAGTACAGATGGGGAAGTTTATAATGCTATATTGGCTTGTTTAAAAGATGATAAAGATAAAAAATTCTTTTCGTTAGAAATGAGAGAGAAGTATAATGTTATTACATAAGAAAAAACGGGATACAAGTACATATTTATTTTCAAATAAAGATCTGGTCAGATTATATGTGCCATTGATCATTGAACAGATGCTTGCGATGTTAGTCGGACTTGCAGATTCGATCATGGTATCTTCGGTAGGGGAATCGGCTGTTTCAGGTGTATCGCTGGTAGACAGTTGTTTTCAGTTGATCATCAACCTTTTTGCAGCACTTGCGACCGGGGGTGCGGTTACGGTCGGACAGTATCTTGGACAGAAGAATAAAGAAAAGGCGGGAGAGGCAGCTACACAGCTCATATGGTTTTCGTTGATCCTGTCGCTCGGAGTCATGACGCTAATGTATGTAGGCAAGGGACTGATCCTAAATCATGTGTTTGGTCAGATCGAAGCAGATGTATATGGTCATGCAGATACTTATATGATGATCGTAAATGCATCGATTCCGTTTCTGGCACTTTATAATGCCGGTGCGGCTATTTTTCGTTCCATCGGTAATTCTAATATATCCATGCGGGTATCTCTGATCATGAACGGGATCAATGTAGTGGGAAATGCCATTTTGATCTATGCATGCAAATGCGGAACGGAAGGCGTTGCGATTCCTACTCTGGTTTCCAGACTGGCAGCAGCGGTTATCATGATCATATTGCTGATCCCGAAGAAAAGTGCACAGGCGAAGCAGGACAGTACACGTATTTATATAAAGAAAAGTCTGCATTATCGGGCGAACTGGCATATGTTGAAAAGCATTCTGTTGGTAGGTATTCCAAACGGACTGGAAAACAGTATGTTCCAGCTTGGTAAGATCCTTGTGCTCAGCCTGGTCTCAACATTTGGCACATATGCGATCGCTGCAAATGCAGTCGGTAATGTGATTGCCGGATTCCAGTTGATGGCTGGTATGGCGGCTTCCCTTGCCATGGTCACAGTAGTATCAAGATGCGTGGGAGCAGGAGATTACGAGCAGGCAAAATATTATACGATCAAAGTTCTGGTCATGGCATATATGTGTATCATAGTTACGGTATTGTTTACATTTGCGGTTCTTCCTCTGGTCATGAAAGCGTATGGACTATCTTACGAAGCGCAGTCTGCTGCCGAGAAGATCCTGATGCTTCATGGTATTGCGGCATCTACGATCTGGCCGGTAGCATTTACGCTTCCATGTACATTCCGTGCAGCCGGTGATGTTAAGTATAGCATGATCGTATCCATCTGTACGATGTGGATCTGCCGTATCGTGTTCAGTTATGTGCTCGGCAAATATATGGGTATGGGTGTATTTGGTGTCTGGGTCGCTATGATCATGGATCAGTTCGTACGTGGCGTGCTGTTCATCCGGCGGTACCTAAGCGGCAGATGGATCGGCAAAAAGGTAATCTGACCGTATGCGGCACAATATGAGTAAGTTCGTAAAAAAGTAGAATTTTTCAGATGACAGAAGATTGTTTGGTATGCTATATTAAAAAGGTGTTTGTTCTATGAGAGAATTTGGAGAAGCTTCCATAGAATCTAAGAGGATAACAAATAAATTAGAAAGAGTCTGTGATATACAGACAGGGGTAAACAAAATATGGAAAAGAAACGTAATACTTTTTCAGGCTCGCTTGGATTTGTCCTTGCGGCCGCGGGAAGCGCAGTAGGACTTGGAAATATCTGGCGTTTTCCATATCTTGCAGCAAAGGATGGCGGTGGACTGTTCCTGGTCATATACCTGATCCTTGCACTGACATTTGGATATACACTTTTGGTGACAGAAGTATCAATCGGTCGGAAGACCAAGCAGAGTCCGCTTACCGCTTATAAGAAGCTGAATAAGAAATGGGGATTCCTTGGAATCATTGCAAGTCTGGTTCCGGTTATTATTTTCCCATATTATATAACGATCGGCGGCTGGGTTGTCAAATACTTCCTCGCATTTTTAACCGGTAAGGGTACAGAGGCAGCGCAGGACGGTTATTTTACAGGTTTTATTACATCAGATATCGAACCGGTCATTTTGATGTTGATATTTCTTGCTGTTACGGCATTTATCGTATTTCGTGGTGTTAATAAAGGAATTGAATCTTTTTCCAAGATCATCATGCCGTTGCTGATCCTTCTGGTTATAGGAATCGCGATCTTCTCCATAACGATCAAAAAGACCGGAGATGATGGAATTGTCAGAACCGGTGTAGAAGGTTTGAAATTATATCTGATTCCGAATCTGGACGGACTTACTGTGAAAAGCTTCTTTACGGTATTATTGGATGCAATGGGACAGTTATTCTTCAGTCTGTCTGTTGCCATGGGTATTATGATCGCTTACGGTTCTTATGTAAAAGATGATGCAGCTCTGAATAAATCAGTTGGACAGATTGAGATTTTTGATACGGTTGTAGCATTTCTTGCAGGCGTTATGATCATTCCTGCTGTATATGTATTCTCAGGAACAGAGGGAATGGCACAGGGTCCAAGTTTGATGTTCGTATCACTTCCGAAAGTATTTGCCCAGATGGGTAAGGTGGGAAATGTGATCGGTTGTCTGTTCTTCGCAATGGTATTATTTGCGGCATTTACCAGTGCAGTGTCTGTCATGGAAGCAATCGTGGCAAGTATCATGGATGAATTCCATACAAGCAGAGCAAAGGCCGGTATTATTGAGTTGATTGTCGCGATCATTGTTGGAACGATCGTATGTCTTGGATATAACAAGCTGTACTTTGAAGTAAAGCTTCCAAACGGATCGATCGCACAGATCCTTGATATCATGGATTACATCAGTAATAACATTATGATGCCGATCGTAGCAATCGGAACCTGTATCCTGATCGGATGGATCTCCAAACCGCAGACGGTTATCGAAGAAGTGCAGAAGAACGGAGAAAAATTCAGCAGAAAAGGTATGTATGTGGTTATGGTGAAATTCATAACACCGATCCTGTTGTTTATCCTGTTCTTAAAGTCGATAGGTTTATTGACATTTATTTAAAACTGTAAAATATAAATAATTTGTCAGCAATATTAAGTTTTCAAATGAATATTATCTAATATAGACCGATCGTCGGAAGCCGGATATTAAATCTTGCATCGACGGTCGGTTTTGCAATATGAAATATATTGAAGAATCTGTGGCAGACAGACCTCAAATGATAGAAAAATACAGATAAGAAAAAAACAGGTCATGGCATAAATAACAGTATTCCGCTATAATAAGGAAACAGAGGAGAGATGATTCATATAATAAATGGAAATAATTTATGGAGCGTGAATATATATGATATTAAGTTTAATTGTTGGTCTGGGACTGCCGCTTCTTGGAACGACGGCAGGAGCAGCCTGTGTATTTTTTATGAAGAAACAGATGAATCTGTTATTGCAGAAAGCATTGTCCGGATTTGCGGCGGGTGTTATGGTGGCTGCATCTATCTGGAGCCTGCTGATCCCGGCGATGGAGCAGTCGGAAGCAATGGGGAAGCTTGCATTTCTTCCGGCAACTATCGGTTTCTGGCTGGGAATTATATTTTTATTACTGATCGATACTCTGATGCCACATTTGCATATTGACAGTAAGGAGGCAGAGGGGGTCAAGAGCAATTTCAAACGTACGACTATGATGGTATTTGCGATCATCATACATAATATTCCGGAAGGAATGGCAGTCGGTGTTGTCTATGCCGGATGGATCAGTGGCAGCACGAACATTACGTTGACGGCGGCACTTGCATTATCCATCGGTATTGCGATCCAGAATCTTCCGGAGGGAGCGATCGTGTCAATGCCGCTTTGTTCGGAAGGCTGCAGTAAACCGAAAGCATTTGGCTATGGATTCTTTTCCGGTATCGTAGAGCCAATCGCAGCGCTGTTTACGATCGCACTTTCTTCGATCATGGTACCGGTGCTTCCGTATTTTCTGGGATTTGCGGCAGGAGCTATGCTATATGTTGTAGTTGAGGAATTGATACCGGAGATGGCAGAGGGTGAGCATACGAATCTTGGTACGATCATGTTTGCGGTAGGATTTTCATTGATGATGGTGCTTGATGTAGCACTTGGATAAGAGAACAGTCAGAACGTGAAAATGCAGGTTATGGTTATTGTAAAAGGATAACTATATGCTGCATTTTTATGATTTGTATAACTATATAACTGCATTTTTATGGCAGTTGATATTTTCGGAGTGTTCCACTATACTGTTATTAGGTATAGCTTGAAGCATAACAAAGGTCTGCTCACAGATATATTGATTTTATAGAACGCGCGAGGCAGACCGGATGATTGTACAGGAAGAAGAATTATATAGCAGAAGAAAAGAGGCAGATACAAGTGTATGATGTAAAATCATTAAAAGCAGAAGAATTTATTTCAGATGAAGAGATCAGAGAGACATTGGCATATGCCGATGCGAATAAAGATAACGTACAGATGGTTGATGAGATCCTTGCAAAAGCCAGATTAAAAAAGGGCTTGACGCACAGAGAAGCGTCTGTGCTGCTGGCCTGTGAGATGCCGGATAAGATCCGGGAGATGTATGATCTGGCAAGGGAGATCAAGGAAGATTATTATGGAAATCGTATCGTGTTATTTGCGCCGCTGTATCTGTCCAATTATTGTGTGAATGGATGTGTCTATTGTCCATATCACAGCAAGAATAAACATATTGCAAGAAAGAAGCTGACACAGGAGGATATCGTAAGAGAGGTTACCGCACTTCAGGATATGGGACACAAGCGTCTGGCGATCGAAGCCGGTGAAGATCCTGTGAATAATCCGATCGAATATATTCTGGAATGTATTAATACAATCTACAGTATCAAACATAAGAACGGCGCAATCCGCCGTGTCAATGTCAATATAGCAGCGACAACAGTTGAGAATTATACGAAGTTAAAGGATGCAGGCATCGGAACCTATATCCTGTTTCAGGAGACTTATCATAAGGAAAGCTATCTGAAATTACATCCGACAGGTCCGAAGCATGATTACGATTACCACACCGAAGCCATGGATCGTGCCATGGAAGGTGGTATCGATGATGTAGGACTTGGTGTACTGTTCGGATTGGAAATGTACCGGTATGAATTTGCAGGGTTACTGATGCATGCAGAGCATCTGGAAGCGGTTCATGGGGTAGGTCCGCATACGATCAGTGTTCCGAGGATCAAACGTGCAGATGATATCGATCCTGATGTATTCGATAACGGAATCAGTGACGATACATTTGCAAAGATCTGCGCACTGATCCGTATTGCAGTACCATATACGGGAATGATCATATCAACCAGAGAGAGTCAGGCAGTTCGTGAGAAAGTGCTGCCGCTTGGTGTTTCACAGATCAGTGGAGGTTCGAGAACAAGTGTAGGCGGATATGATATCCCGGAGACATCAGAAGATATCACATCGGCTCAGTTCGATGTCAGCGATACCAGAACGCTGGATCAGGTTGTGAACTGGCTGATGAAGATGGATTATATACCAAGCTTCTGTACAGCATGTTACAGAGCAGGAAGGACCGGAGACCGGTTTATGGCACTCTGTAAGAGTATGCAGATCTTAAACTGCTGTCATCCAAATGCTCTTATGACGCTGAAGGAATATCTGGAAGATTATGCAAGTCCTGAGACGAAGCAGATCGGTCTGGAGCTGATCGAACGTGAGCTTGCGCGGATCCCGAATGAGAAGGTCAGACAGATCACGGCAGATCATATACATGATATTGCAGAAGGACAGAGAGACTTCCGGTTCTAACAGATGATAGGAAGAAGCGATCTTAACAGATGAAAGGATTGCAGATAACAGAGATTGCAGATAAATGCTGAAGCAGACAGCGTATAACAACAGGGAGGGCAGCACATGGCAGGGTTAAATGAGACACCATCGGGCAATCGACTTCATATCGGAGTATTTGGAAAGACAAACAGCGGAAAATCTTCTTTTATCAACCGATTTTCCGGTCAGAATATATCAATCGTAGCGAATGTTGCAGGGACAACCACTGATCCTGTGTACAAAGCAATGGAAGTTTATCCGCTTGGCCCTTGTACCCTGATCGATACAGCGGGCTTTGACGATGCGACAGAGCTTGGGGAGGAACGCTTGGAAAAGACAAGGCTTGCAGCCGAGAAAGCAGATATAGCGATCATTCTGCTTGCAGATACTGACATGGACGAGGAACTTCACTGGTATGAACAGTTTAAGGAAAAGAAGACACCTGTCATATGGGTGATCGGTAAGTCAGATATCCGGAATGATACAGAAAAGATAAATGAAACGCTGTATCAACAGACAGGACAGCGTGCGATTGTTATCAGTGCCGCGACTGGAGAGGGTATGGATCAGGTAAGAAAAGAGCTTGTACGGAACCTGCCGGAGCAATATGGTGCTTCTTCGATCCTTAGAGAGCTGGTAATAAAGGGAGATCTGGTCATGCTTGTTATGCCGCAGGATATTCAGGCACCGAAGGGCAGACTGATCCTGCCACAGGTGCAGACACTGAGAGAATTGTTAGATAAAAAATGCCTTGTTATGAGCGTGACGACAGATCAGTATGTGGAAGCCTTATCCCATCTGACAGAGGCACCGAAGCTGATCATAACGGATTCACAGGTATTTGCCTATGTCTATGAGCATAAGCCGGAAAACTCCATGCTGACATCCTTTTCTGTGTTATTTGCCGCACATAAGGGAGATATCGAATATTATATAGAGGGTGCAAATGCGATAGGAAAGCTGAATGGGGAATCCCATGTGCTGATTGCAGAGTGCTGTACACATGCACCGTTAAAAGAAGATATCGGACGGGAAAAGATTCCTAAGATGCTGCGGAAACGGTATGGAGAAAATATGACGATCGATATAGTCAGTGGAACGGATTTCCCGGATGATCTGCAGGGGTATGATCTTGTCATACAGTGTGGGGGCTGTATGTTTAACCGCAAATATATTATGTCAAGGATCGATCATGCAAAGGAGCAACAGATCCCGATGACCAATTATGGTGTGGTGATCGCGTATCTGACCGGGATATTAGATAAGGTTGTAATACCTGGCTAAAAAGCCGGAAAAGACAGAAGCCACTGATCATATTAATGGGCTTCAGGAAAAGATAACAACAAATGCTGCAGAAAGTAAGTAATATAATATATAATATAAAACAAAATCAGGAGGCAAAGTTTATGAAGAAATACGAAACGCCACAGATGAATATTGTAGAATTTGAAACAGAGGATATCATTTGTACGAGTGGAGACGTTATAACCGGAGATAATGAAACGCCTATTATTCCCGGGAAATAGGGAAATTAGGCTATAAGCCGGTAAACAGATGATGCCGGATATCAAAGAACAAATGATACGAAAATATACAGATAATTCAGGAGAACGATGATGAAACATTTAGTAAGAATCGCGTCCGTATCACCAAGAGTACATCTTGGTAATGTAACAAAGAACTGTAAGGAGCTTGAAACAGTTTATAGAACCTATGCAGAACAGGTAGACGTTATTGTGACACCGGAACTGTCACTGACCGGATACACCTGCGGGGATCTGTTTGTGAACCGTCATCTGATCGACAGGGCAGAAGAAGGACTGTTACAATTGGCGGAAATGACAGCAGAATATGGCAAAAAGGGCGCAGCACTTGTTGTCGGTGTGCCATATGAAGTAGACGGAGAATTATTTAACTGTGGAGCTTTTTTATGGAACGGAATGGTGCTCGCACTCGTTCCGAAGATCTACCTGCCGAATTACGGAGAGTTTTATGAGAAACGGTGGTTTAGTGGAAGACGTGTAGAGAACCGGACAGTTGAACTGGCAGATGGATCGGAAACTTTATTTGGCAATTCCATCCTGATCGAGATGACGGATCCGAATCAGCAGGAGGAGCATGTTACATTTGGCATGGAGATCTGCGAGGATCTCTGGACACCGATCGCACCGGGAAGACTGCTGACACTTCAGGGAGCAGAGATCCTGCTCAATCTGTCGGCATCTAATGAAGTGATCGGAAAGGAACAGTACAGAAGAACACTGACAGGAAGTATGTCATCCTCCTGTATCTGTGGATATGTCTATACATCAGCCGGAGCCTATGAATCAACCTCGGATATGGTATTTTCCGGACACAATCTGATGTATGAAAACGGAAAATTATTAGGCGAGATCAAGCCATTTGAAGATGGTATCCTGATCCGTGATTTTAATATGACAAAGATCCGCCATGATCGTCTGGCAAATAAATCCTTTGCGGAGTGTAAGCGGAATTTTGAAGCCGGAGAATACATGACAGTAAACTGCGAGAAGGTATTTGCAGAGAAAAAAGAAGTATGCGCAAAGGTTTCCATGACACCATTTGTTCCATCAAAGAACAGACTGGAACGATGCCGGTCGATCTTTGCAATGCAGGTTGCAGGTCTGCAAAGAAGAATCGAAGCCACACATGCGTCATGTATCGTTGTTGGCGTATCCGGTGGACTGGATTCTACGCTGGCACTTCTGGTATCCGCACAGGCAGTAAAGAATCTCGGACTGCCACCGGAGACAGTAACCGGTATCACGATGCCGGGATTTGGAACGACGAAACGCACAAAAAGCAATTCAACAACGCTTATGGAACTGCTTGGATGTGACATCCGGGAGATCAGCATCGTAGATTCTGTCCGTCAGCATTTTGCAGATATCGGGCAGGATGAAACAGTACATGATATTACATATGAGAACTGTCAGGCGAGAGAGCGGACACAGATCTTGATGGATGTAGCCAATAAAGAGGGCGGATTTGTGATTGGAACCGGTGATTTGTCAGAACTTGCACTTGGCTGGTGTACCTATAACGGAGACCACATGAGCATGTATGCGGTGAATACCAGCATCCCGAAGACTCTGGTCCGGACTCTGGTAGATGAAGTTGGACATGATATGGATCGAAATGGATTCCCGGGAATCAAGGACGTGATCGAGGATATCATTGATACGCCGGTAAGTCCTGAACTGCTTCCGCCGAATGCGGATGGAACGATCGCACAGAAGACAGAGGATACTGTTGGATCCTATATCCTGCATGATTTCTTCTTGTATTACACACTGCGTTATGGTATGGAGCCGGAAGATGTCTATGACCTTTGTAAAGAAGCGGTAAGACAGAGTGTAGAAGCTTCGGAAGATGGGGAAATAGAAGCATATACATTTACAGATGAAGAGATAAAGAAATGGCAGAAGGTATTCTATACCAGATTTTTCCGTCAGCAGTTTAAACGTAACTGTATGCCGGATGGCGTAAAGGTCGGTACGGTATCGGTAAGCCCAAGAGGGGATCTGAGACTGCCATCCGAGATAGAATTTGAGGATTTCCTTACTTTCGAATAGAACTGGAATAGAGGAAAATATGAACCGTTACAAACGATAATTAAGCTTATTAAAGATTGTTTCAGAGTTGAATTATGATATAGTAGATGGAAATTGCAACCTGAAACTGATCGTACATTCATAACAGGGATATGAATGTCGGTTCATAAAAAGGAGAGAGATATGAAATTAGAATTACAGGGCATCAAAAAGAGCTTTGATGGCACAGAGATCCTGCATGGGATCAATTTCTCGGTAGAGGGTGGAAGCGCACTCGGACTGTTGGGAAGAAATGGCGCAGGAAAGACCACAACGATCCGGATCATCATGGATGTTTTCCATGCAGATGAAGGTCAGGTCTTATTAGATGGAGCCCCCTTTGTCTATCAGCCGGGGCAGGTCGGATACCTGCCGGAGGAACGTGGCTTATATCCGAAACGTCTGATCAGTGAGCAGTTAGTATATCTGGCAAAGCTTCGTGGGATGAATAAAAAGCAGGCGGAAGAGAATATGCGGAAGTGGCTGACCCGTCTGGATGTGATCCAGTACGAGAACCGGAAACTGGATACGTTATCGAAAGGTAATCAGCAGAAGGTACAGCTTGCAGCAACATTAGTAGCAGATCCTGACATCGTGATCTTAGATGAGCCGTTTTCCGGTTTAGATCCTGTGAATTCCCAGATCTTAAAGGATGTTATAAATGAACTGATCGCAGACGGAAAGATCGTTATCTTCTCCAGCCACCAGATGAGCTATGTGGAAGAATTCTGTGAAGATATCGTAGTGATCAATCATGGTGAAGTGGCACTGGCAGGCAACCTTGACAAGATCAAGGAAGAATACGGAAAAGGACATAAAGCAGTTGCGGCTGTTGGAATGGAGTCGGAAGAACTGGAACAGATTCTTCGTGATAAGTTTGCAGATCAGGTGCAGGTGATCAGCCATAACAAGCATCATGTTGTGACACAGATTCTGCCGGAACAGGATGAATGGCAGGTGCTTTCCCGTTTTAAAGAGTTGGGAATCAGGCTTAGGAGCTATGGAGTTTATGAGCCTTCCCTGAATGATATATTTGTATCGGCAGTCGGAGATGAGGAGACACCGGAAGATATAAAAGAAAAAAATAATATCGGAACTTCTTTTTCTGAATTTGAACCAAAGCAGAAAAAGGGTCTGTTTGGAAAGAGAGGTTAAGATATATGAAAAAGATTGGTACAATATTAAGGTTTGAACTCGGTAATTATTTTGGCAGTAAATCCTATCTGATTTCAACGATCTTACTGGCACTTCTTTGCGTAGGCATCATGTTCGCACCGAGAATTAAGGAATCGTTTACAAGTGGAAGTCCTTCGTCTGATAAAGAGACAGATGCAGAGGATGAATCGGATCAGGAGAATGAATCCGTATATGCATATTATGATGCATCCGGTATTATGGATGAAGGATTGCTGGCGCAGGTATATCCGGATGTTAAGCTGCAGAAATGTAAGGATGCAGCAGAAGTAGAGTCGCTGGTTAAAAGTGAAGATGCGGAACTTGGTTATGTAGTTTATAGTACATCAGAATATACCTATTATGTTTATAATAAAGGCATGTTTGATGATTACACCAGTACCTTTGACAGTTATCTGTCCATGCTGTCCAAGAAACAGTACAGTGAAGCACATGATCTGGATTTTGATGAACTTATGAGTCTTGATTATGCAGATATCCAGGCAAAAGAAGTTATCCTCGGTAAGGACAGCACAAGCAATTACTGGTATTGTTATATTCTGGTTATCGTGATCTTCATGCTGATCGTTATGTATGGAATGTCGATCGCAACCGGTGTGGCAAATGAAAAGAGCAACCGCTCGATCGAGATTCTGGTAACAACAACGAACTCCAGAGATATTTTATTTGGAAAGGTATTTGCCGGAACAGTTGCTACGTTCTTTCAGGTCGGATTGATCATGGCAGCCCTGTTGATCTCATACAACTTTAATAAAGACTACTGGGGCGGCTTTATGGGGTCTGTATTAAATATCCCATCTGATGTTCTGATCGCATTTGGGGTATTCGGCCTTGGTGGATTTCTGTTCTATGCATTTATGTATGGAGCACTTGGGGCACTGGTATCTAAGATCGAGGATTTGAACAAATCAGCCGGTACGGCGCAGATGATCGTAATGATCGTGTATTTTGTCGTGCTGATGAACCTGACAAATGTAGACGGACTGGTCATCAGGATCTGTTCTTATCTACCGATCAGTTCTTACAGTGCAATGTTTGCAAGAGTTGCGATGGGAGATGTAGCAACATGGGAAGTTGTTATATCAGCAATAATTTTATATATATCGGTGATCGGTATGGGTGTTCTGGGAGGTAAGATCTTCCGTAATTCAACACTTCGGTATGGCAATCCAATCAGGTTATCCAGAGCATTAAAAGAATTAAAAAGAGAAAAATAAGATATAAAAATAAGACAATAAAAAGGCCACATGCGTGCTGTGTTGATGTAAAAATGTAGAAAATATTCCTTATACCTTTACATTAAAAGGCGGATGTGGCATAATTTCATGTGAAATTATTGAACGCACTTGGTGTGGGTATACAGGGGAGACAGGGTAAAATAAAATAGAAATGAAAGCAATTTCTAAATTCGCAGTGCAAAAAGAGTGGCTGTGATATCTGTTCGCTTCTGAAATATAATTTCAATGGCTTAAAAAGAAAGGTTACAGTAAAATATGGAAGTAATCGATTTCCATTCACATGTTCTTCCGGGAATTGACGATGGAAGCAGAAATATAGAAACATCCATAGAGATGCTTCGGCTCAGTCGGAATGCCGGTGTAGACAGAATGATCGCGACACCGCACTTTTATGCGGACGAGGATCGAATCGAACATTTTCTTGAAAAACGGGAACATGCATATCAAAGTCTGATAGAGGCAGTAACGACTGAAAACATATCGGATATCCCACAGCTTCTGCTTGGAGCGGAAGTTGCTTTTTTTGATGGGATCGGAGATGCAGATAAGGTTGACCGGCTGACAATCCAGGGAACAGAGCTTCTGCTGCTTGAGATGCCGTTCCGGACGTGGACGGATGAAGATCTTTTACAGGTAAAAAAGCTGATCCATGAGAGACAGCTCCGGATCATTATCGCTCATCTGGAACGCTTTATGAAGATTTCAGGGAATAAGCCGTACATAAAAAAGCTGATGGAGCTTCCGGTTACCATACAGATCAATGCAGAAAGTTTGTCAGACTGGAAACAGGGTGGGATGTTGATCCGCATGTTTCAAAAGAAGCAGGCACATATTCTGGGAAGTGACTGTCATGGAGTTCATCATCGTCCTCCGAATCTGATGGAGGGACGACAGAGACTGGAAAAGAAAGCAGGTGCAGACATTCTTGCAGAGATTGATGCATATGGATGTCAGCTTCTTGGTTTGAGATAAAAGGTTGGAGGATAGACAGATGTCAAAAAAAGTAGCGATCATAATCAGTATTATACTGTTTATTATATTGACAGCACTTATCATATGTGAAAAAACATGGCCGACAGGAGGATCTGATCTGATAGGGAACCTGTTCTGATCAGAGAAAGAAAGATGGCACACAGGATACATTCCAGACAGGAAAAACTGAAATTATATAAAAAACTGACAATTACTATTGCAGCAGTTATCATATTTTGTTTAGCGGCAGTTATTGTGTTCCGGGCAATTGACCGGCAGAAGCTCCGGAAGCAGGAGGCATATGAGGCAGAGCAGGGAGTTGTCCGTATAAATGGCAAGAAATATCTTCCGAAGAAGAATATAGAGACCTATTTGTTCATGGGTATCGATTCACTGGATAAAGTAAAAAAAGCAGAGGACTATGGAGAATCCGGGCAGAGTGATGTGCTTATGCTGATGGTCAGAGATATCAGTGAAGGGACATTTAAGACTTTGGCAATCAACAGAAATACACTGACAAATGTAAAATCCCTGGATCTCGATAATTCTTATCTGGGCGATTCTGTTGTACAGATTGCACTTGCACATGCAAGCGGAGATGGACTGGAAGCCAGTTGCGAGAATACCGTGGATGCTGTATCAGAGCTGCTTGGTGGTCAGAAGATTGACGGATATGCTGCTGTAAATATGGGAGCAATTTCTATCATCAATCATATGGCAGGAGGAGTAACAGTTACGATTGAGGATGATTTTTCCAAAGTGGATCCATCCCTTAAGATTGGAGATACGGTTCAGCTCAGTGATGAGCAGGCGGTACATTATGTACATGACCGTTGGGATGTCGCTGATGAAACAAATGAAAACAGAATGAAACGTCAGTCCGTATATATGGAAGGGCTTAAGAAAAATATAAAAGAGAAATGTCAGACAGACAGTACCTATCCGTTGGATCTGTACAATGCACTGGGAGATTATATGGTGACGAATATATCGGCAAATAAATTCAGCAAGCTGGCACTTCTTGTTGTGAAAGAGAAGGACGAGGGCGAGGTATCTATTTCCGGAACAGAAGGGCTGGATGAACTTGATTTCGCTACCTTTGAGGCAGATGAGGAAAGTCTGAATGCAGCGATCGCAGAACTGTTTTATAAAGAATATACAGAATAGAGATACTTTGGATGGAGGAGAACATGAGCGCAGAAAATAAAAAAGTACCGATGTCGGACAATGGAAAAGAAGAAAAGATCAATAAGGTGACGATGGTGACCGTTGATGATGACGATAAAGAGATAGATCTGGTCGATCTGGGATATGCACTGATGGATAAGTTACATTTTATCATACTTGCATTTTTGCTTGGTGCAGTCCTGTTAAATGCATATGCATATTTTATGATCAAACCGACATACCAGTCGACCGCAAAACTGTATGTCGTATCTGCATCGGAGGATTCCGTTGTAAATCTGTCCGATCTGAATATTGGTATGTCGCTGACAAAGGATTATGAGGAATTAATGCTCAGTTATCCTGTATTGGATCAGGTAATCTCCAAATTGAATTTGTCAATGGATTCGGCAGAGCTTGCACAGATGATCGCACTTGAGAATCCGGCGGATACAAGAGTACTGAAGATAACAGTTACAAGCACAGATCCGGAGCAGGCAAAAGACATAGCGAACACACTGGCTGAGATTGCGGTAGAATATCTTCCGGATACAATGAGTACCAATGCACCGAATATTGCTCAGGTTGCAAGAATACCGGATCAGAAGGCAGGACCAAGTTATCTGAAATATACACTGATCGGAGCATTGGCGGGCGCATTTATTTACTGTCTGATCCTGATCATACGATATCTCCTGGATGATACGATCCATACAGCATCCGATATGGAAAAATACTTTGGAATTGTTCCGCTTACTTCAATTCCAGACAGTGAGTCACTGGGACAGAATGAGGACGGCGCTGAATATGGAGAAACAAAATCTGGATTGAAAGGGAGACGAAGCAAATGAAAAAGATAAATATTGATTTTAAAGAAATGCCGTATGCTGTCGAAGAAGCAATGAACAGGCTTCGTATAAATATCAAGTTTTGTGGAAAAAATACAAAGAAGTTGTTGATCACAAGTAGTCTGCCAAATGAAGGCAAAAGTACCATTTCCATGAATCTGTGGAAGATGATGGCAGAAGCCGGATTTCCGACTGTATTTCTTGATGTGGATTTGAGAAAATCAGTGATCAAGAGCAGACATAATATCCAGACAGAAGGCGAGATCAAGGATCTGGGTTATTATCTGTCCGGGCAGGCAGAATATGAGGATGTTGTATATGAAACAAATATCCCAAATGGTTATATCGTGCCATGTTGCAATCTGTTAGAGAATCCATCTGCATTATTGGAGGATGATCGTTTTGCAGAACTGCTTAATAAACTGGCAGAGCAGTATAGATATGTGATTATAGATTCGCCGCCACTTGGCAGTGTCGCAGATGCTGCACAGGTTGCTTCCTTATGTGATGGTGCAGTACTTGTTGTCCGTAGTGGTGAAACGTCCAGAAACGTGATAAAACAATCCATGCAGCAGTTGGAACAGGTTCGCTGTAAACTGCTGGGTGTGATCCTGAACCGGGTAGAAGTATCCGGACGTGCATACAAGAGTTATTATGGAAAATATAAATCCTATGGCTATGGATACGGCTATGGAAAAGACCAGAAAAGCGGAAAATAGAACAGATCCAGATAGATAGCGGATCCGTTCAACAGGATCTGGCAGATGGACACAGGTTGGATGATTCGGCCGATACGTGGCAGACGGCTGTTTTATCATAGATGTTCTGGTTAAAGTGGTGAGAGAACTTCAGTTTTCAAAATGATCAGAACGATTTTTATCCGAAAATGTGCTAGGAAGGAGAAAACTCAATATGAAGAATTTAAAGAAGCTGATTGCTATTATCATGGTTATCGCTCTTATGATTCCATGTACAGCAATGGCTGCAACAGAGTCAGTTACTTCACAGGAGTTAACAAAGAAGAACACAACAATTACATGTTCTACACTTACTTATACAGGTAAGAAACAGACTCCTAAGACGATCAAGGTTCAGTATAAAACCAAGAGCGGCAAGAAAGTAACATTAAAGGCCGGTACAGACTATACTGTTAAAGTTACAAGCGGCAAAAATGCTGGTACTTACTCAGTAAAGATCACTGGTAAGGGCAAGTATGCCGGAAAAGTGTCATCTTCATACACAATTAAGAAGGCAACTCAGAAGAAGCTGACAGTTAAAAACGGTTATAAGACCAAGAAAGCTTCTACATTTAAGAAGAAAGCTAAATCTTATACATTCAAGGTTTCTGGTGTAAAGGATAAGGCTAAAGTAACTTATCAGAGAAGCTCAAAGAAGATTGTTGTAAAGAATGGCAAGATCACTCTGGCTAAGGGTATCAAGAAAGGTACTTACAGAGTAACTGTTAAGGTTGCTGCAACAAAGAACTACAAAGCAACAACAAAGACAATCAAGATCAAAGTTAAATAATATTTAACACAATACATTAAATTGCTATAGCATTGAAGGCACCCTGGCCACGAGGGTGTCTTTTTTCTTATTGCACGTCATCCTTACTGTGTGGTAAACTAAGGCAGGATTTTAAATGATGGTGGTATATGGAACATGAAGAATGAAAAGATGGGATTTGAAAATGAAAAATTTATATTCTGGATTCGGCTTGCGGATGTAACGATAAAAATCTATGCGAATTACAGAAGCACAAGAGAATATTGTCGGGACTACCTGACAACGGGACCGGAGGCATTTTCGGTGATGATCACACAGAGGGATATCGCAGCGGAACGGGATCGGTCGGAGAAGCAGGAACAGGTCGGTGGAAGAAAAGGTCCGGGAAGACCGTGGTTTGGATACTACAGTGATGCATATCTGGAAACGCTGGCGTTATACCGGAAGATTGCAGATCAGATGATCGCATACAATACCTTGTTATTTCATGGTTCGGTGATAGCGGTGGATGGAGAAGCGTATCTGTTCACGGCGAAGAGTGGAACCGGAAAATCTACACATACCAAGCTGTGGCGCAAATATTTTGGAAATCGTGCTGTGATGGTAAATGACGATAAGCCATTGTTGAAAGTAACCGGCAAAGGCGTGTTGGCATGCGGAACCCCATGGGCGGGCAAGGATCATCTGCAGAACAACATCATGGTTCCATTAAAGGCAGTATGTATTCTGGAACGGGATACGGTCAATCATATCGAACTGATCAGAAAGCGGGATGCATGGAAGATGATATTACAGCAGAGTTATCGTTCAGATCAGCCGGCGGTATTATCATCGACAATCCGTCTGGCGGAGCAGATCATGGATAAAACAAAGCTGTACCGGCTGGGCTGCAATATGTCCATGCAGGCAGTGGAGACTTCCTACAATGGAATGAATACAGATATAGATTATGCAGATTAAAAACATATAAAACAACAAAACGAAAATATATAGAAATAATGGAGCGGTAAATGAGATTAAAAGATGAATTTATTACATATGAAACAGATGGAGAACAGATCATGGTAGCTGCCGGAACCGACAGCTTTTCCGGTCTGGTCAGAAGCAATGAGACAGCGGGCTTTATCGTAGAATGTCTGAAAAAAACTGTGACAGAGGATGATATCGTTCATGCAATGACAGATGCATATGATGCACCGGAGGCTGTTGTCCGCAGGGATGTGAAGGGAATATTGAAGAAGCTGGATTCCATTGGTGCGATCGAATATTAAGAAGCCGGAACAGCAAAAAGAGAGAAAATGAAAACGGAGAAACAGGGATATGATAGCTGTTCTACTTATGAGGAACAGTTAAACAAATATGGAACTATTATATATACCAATGTAGGACGCAGTATGATGCCTCTCCTTCGGGAACATCGTGATATTATGATCATAAAGGCCAGACCGGAAGGACGGCTTAAAAAGTATGATGCGGTGCTTTATAAAAGGGGAGATCATTATATCCTGCACAGGATCCTTTCTGTAAGAAATGATGGTTATGTGATCTGTGGGGATCACAATTACAGGAGAGAATATGATATTACGGATCCGGATATTATCGGAGTGCTTACCGGGGTGATACGGGATGGAAAAGAGATTCCGGTTACGGATAAGCGATACAGATGGTATGTGCATATATGGTGTGATCTTTTTTATATCCGAGCAGGTATTTTATTTGTAAAGGCGAAAGTTGCCCGGCTGCGAAGAAAAATGGGTAAGAGCAGATGAAGAAACAAAGCAGGATGATACAGGACGAACAGAACAGGAAAACATTTGTATGGATGTGGAAGGGTATAGCAGGAAAGCGGTATTATATAGTTTTCCTGCTTATAATATCTGTCTTTCTTGGTATGTCCGGCGGCCTGCTCGCATTGTTGCTCCGGAATCTGATCAATCATGCGGTGGAAGGAGAACGTTCCGGTTTTGTGGCAGCGGGAACAGGACTTGTACTGCTTGTGATCCTGCAGATCACGTTCCGGGCGGTTGACCGTTATCTGGAAGAAAAAACACGGTCAACTTATGAAAATATCTGGAAGAAACGATTGTTTTCGGAACTTATGGGAAGAAGTTACCGCGAAGTCACACAGATCCATTCCGGAGAATGGATGAACCGCCTGACTTCAGATACCGTGATCGTGGCGGATGGACTGGCGCAGATCGTTCCCGGTGTATGCGGGATGCTGACACGGATCCTGATCGCGGTTGTTCTGCTGATCGGTATTATGCCGGAACTTGCTTATGTATTGATACCGGGAGGTCTTCTGCTTGTCTTTCTGACCTGGATATTCCGACGGGTGTTGAAACGTCTGCATAAAAAAGTGCAGGAGGCAGATGGCAGATTACGGATTTTTTTATCGGAACGGTTATCCGGTCTGGTGATCCTTCACACATTCGTAAAAGAACAGGAAACGGCAGATGAAGCAGACCGGTATATGAATGCACATCAGGGCAGCCGGATGAAGAAAAACAGATTTTCCAATATCTGTAATATCGGGTTCGGTGCAGCAATGAATGGAGCTTATATTCTGGGAGCCATATATTGTGGGTATGGAATATTGAAAGGACAGGTTTCCTATGGAACCTTTATAGCAGTGCTTCAGCTTGTCGCACAGATCCAGACACCGTTTGCGAATCTGTCTGGGTATTTTCCAAAATATTTTGCCTGCCTTGCCAGTGCAGAACGGCTGATGCAGGCAGAAACCTTTGAACCGGATAGAGCCGGATCAGAGATGAGCCCTTCCGGTTTTCAGGAATCATTTACGGCACTTGAGATCACAGACGGCTCCTTTTCTTATCGGAGAGATACGGATCTGCTGGGAGTTCAGGCATTGGCAGATTCAGATCACTGTGAAAGAAAGGTTCTGGAGCATTTTAATATGCATATCGCAAGAGGAGAATTTCTGGCACTGACCGGACCCTCCGGGTGTGGAAAGAGTACAGTGCTTAAAATATTAATGAGTCTGTATGCACTGGATTCCGGAGACTGCAGCGTAATACTTGGCAGTGAAAGGTATAAGATGCATGCAGGCTTCCGGTCTTTGTTTGCTTATGTGCCGCAGGGAAATCATCTGATGAGTGGAACAATAAAAGAAGCGGTGGCATTTGGTGAGCATATCGACACGGAGAAGCTGACACAGGCACTCAAAGCTGCCTGTGCAGAATTTGTTTATCAGCTTCCGGAACAAATGGAAACTTCACTTGGAGAACAGGGACATGGATTATCGGAGGGGCAGATCCAGCGTCTGGCAGTTGCAAGGGCGGTTTATTCCGGACATCCGGTTCTGATCCTTGATGAAGCGACAAGTGCACTGGATGAACAGACAGAGAAACGGCTGCTTTCCAATCTCCGTGCAATGACAGATCGGACTGTCCTGATCGTTACACACCGGCCGGCAGCTTTGCAGGTGTGTGACCGTACGATAGCAATGGTGACGAACAGGGAAGAATGAGGAATGAGATAATATGATTCAGTATAACATCAGGACACTTGGAAAAAATGAATGGGATTTTCTGGAGTTAGTGACGTTTGGACTTCATATGAAACCGGTATCAACGGAACGGCTGCATCAGATGGATCTGCAGGCTGTCCGGAAGTGGAGCAAATATCATATGTTAGGTGCTCTGGTTTATGATGCCATTGAACCTGCGTTAAAGGTAGATCAGACATTTGCGGAAGCGTATCCGCAGCTTCTTACGGCATGGCGGGAGAAAAGGGATAAGGCGTTACGCAAGAATATGCTGTTAGATGCTGCCAGGAAGCAGTTATTTAAATATATGGAAGCCGAAGGTATCTGGTATATGCCATTAAAGGGGAGCATCATAAAGGATCTGTATAAGAAGCCCGGAATGAGGGAAATGTCAGATAATGATATTTTGTTTGATCCGGCATACAGCCGGAAGATCCGGTTCTATATGGAAGAACATGGATATCAGACGGAATCATATGGCGTTGGAGCACATGATGCTTATCTGAAAGAACCGGTCTATAATTTCGAGATGCACCGGGTATTGTTTTCAGAGAAGCCGGGAGCAGAATGGAATCAATATTATCAGGATGTGAAGGACAGACTGATAAAAGATGGAAGTAATTCCTTTGGTTATCATTTTGAAGAAAATGATCTGTATATTTATGTGATTGCCCATGCGTATAAGCATCATAAAGGTTCAGGAACCGGAATACGGACACTTACAGATTGCTATATTCTGAATGAAGCATATGTCGATCATTTTGATTATGAATATATCGGGCAGGAGTTAGCTGTGTTCGGAGCATCGGAATTTGAGCAGACACTGCGGAGTCTTGCACATAAGATATTTGCATCGGAGGATATGGGGCAGAAGAACCGGCTTACAGAACAGGAGCGGGAGCTTCTTACCGAACTGATGTATTCCGGCACATACGGAACGGTCGCCGGCATGGTGGAACGGTCACTGAAAGAACTTCAGGCAGATGGAGGCACAATCACAACCGGAACAAAATGGCGGTACATGTGGCGGAGACTTTTCCCGGATATGGGATTTTATAAAGAGTATGTACCGGTGGTATATCATCATAAGATCCTGTTGCCGCTTTATACTGTTTTCCGTTGGGGACGTGGATTGATAAAGAACCGGAAAAAGATTACGGAAGAGATTAAAGCAATAAGAAAAAAATAAACACAAAACAAATATAAATGGAAGAGAATAACAGTATCGGAATGAAACAGATCTGAATATAAAAACAGAAAGGCGGACATGGATATGAGTAAATACAAGTTGATTGCTTTTGATATGGATGGAACCTTATTAAATTCCGAAAAACGGATATCAGAGCGGACACTGGAATCTGTGAACCGTGCATTTGATGCAGGAAAGGAAGTGATCCTTTCAACCGGAAGATGTGTGGCAGAGCTTCGGGAATATTTTAAGCGGATACCGGGACTGCGTTATGTTGTCTGCTCCAGCGGTGCGATTCTGTATGATGTGAAAGAGGAGAAGATCCTGTATTCGAATTCAATCTCTATTGAACTGGCAGAAAAGATTCTGGCAGAAAGTAAAAAAGAAGATCTAATGGTGCATCTGCTTGCAATCGAATCCATAGTGCAGAAAAAGGACATACCCCAGATGGAACGCTTTGGGATGGGCGTCTATCGGCCAATGTATGAGAAGGTTACAACACAGGTCGATGATATCTATGAATATTATAAGGAACATCCATTTGAGGTCCCGAAGTTGAACCTGTATCATGCGACAGCAGAAGGCAGGGAGAGAACCAGAAAGAGACTAGCCGGACTGGATCTTGTTCTTGCGGATGCAGAGAAGACCGCTTTGGAATGTTCGGCGACAGGAGTTACCAAAGGAACCGGGCTGCTCCGGCTGTGTGAGTACCTGGGTGTTGAACCTGAAGAGACGATCGCGGTCGGTGATGCAGACAACGATCTGAATATATTGGAAACTGCAGGATTAGCGATTGCGGTCGGAAATGCAAATGAACATGTAAAAGCAGTTGCTGCGGTTGTTGTCAATGACTGTGACCATGATGGATGTGCAGAAGCAATTGATAAATATTTATTATAAAGAGTTAAGAGGCGATACAAATGACGATCAAAGATTTGAAAGAGGGACAGTCCGCAACCATCTGTACAGTTGGCGGTGATGGAGCACTGAGACAGCATTTCCTTGACATGGGCGTGATACCCGGTATTGAGGTTAAACTGATCAAATATGCACCAATGGGCGATCCTCTTGAAATTCGTATTCATGATTATGAACTGACGCTCCGACTGGCGGATGCTGAGCAGATCGAGGTATCAGATAAAAAATCAGATGAAGACGAACATAGGAAAGATAACAAAAAGGATAAAGCTTTAGTAGAGCATCCGGGACTTGGCGAAGGCGGAAAATATCATGTGAAAGCAGATGAACATCCGCTGCCGAAGGATGAGATCCTGACCTTTGCTCTGGTTGGTAACCAGAACTGTGGCAAGACGACATTATTTAACCAGTTGACAGGCTCGAATCAGCATGTAGGTAATTTTCCCGGAGTAACGGTTGATCGGAAAGAGGGAATGATCAAAGGATATCCGGACACAAGAGTAACCGACCTTCCGGGTGTATATTCTCTCTCGCCGTACAGCAGCGAAGAAATTGTAACCAGACAGTTTGTATTCGATGAAAAACCAAAGGGCATAATCAATATCGTGGATGCAACCAATATTGAGAGAAATCTCTATCTGACGATGCAACTGATGGAGCTTGATATACCGATGGTGCTGGCACTGAATATGATGGATGAAGTTCGTGAGAACGGAGGATCAATCCGTATTAACCAGCTGGAAAGTATGCTTGGAATTCCGGTTATTCCAATCTCTGCGATCAAGAATCAGGGTGTAGATGAATTGATCGAACATGCAGTTCATGTCGCCAGATATCAGGAGAGACCGGGCAGACAGGATTTTTGTGATCCGGAAGATCATGGTGGTTCGGTGCACCGGTGCCTGCATGGAATCATGCATCTGATCGAAGACCATGCAGAGAATGCGGGAATCCCGGTTCGTTTTGCTGCGGCGAAGGTGGCAGAAGGGGATGCAGAGATGGAAAAATCTCTACATCTTGAACAGAATGAGACAGAGATGATAGAACACATTGTAAGCCAGATGGAAGAAGAACGTGGAATTGATCGTGCGGCAGCAATTGCAGACATGCGGTTTGATTTTATACAGCGGATCTGCAGACAGACGGTTGTCAAACCGGCAGAGAGTAAGGAACGTATCAGAAGCCGGAGGATCGATGCGGTTCTTACGGGAAAGTATACCGCCATACCGACCTTTATATTGATCATGGGAGCGGTCTTCTTTCTGACCTTTAATGTGATCGGAGCGGTACTTCAGAATCTGCTGGGGAAAGGGATTGATTATCTGACAGCGCAGATGGATCAGCTTCTGACTGCATGGTCGGTGAACACGGTGCTTCATTCACTTGTGATTGATGGTATCTTTAAGGGGGTTGGAAGTGTGCTGAGTTTTCTTCCGATCATAGTGGTGCTGTTTTTATTTCTTTCGTTATTGGAAGACAGTGGATATATGGCTCGTGTTGCTTTCGTCATGGACAAACCACTCAGAAAGATTGGGTTATCCGGAAGAAGTATTGTGCCGATGCTGGTTGGCTTCGGCTGTACGGTTCCCGGCATTATGGCGAGCCGTACCCTTCCGTCGGAGCGTGATCGTAAGATGACGATCCTGTTGACCCCGTTTATGAGCTGTTCTGCAAAGCTTCCGATCTATGCATTCTTTGCAACAGCGTTTTTCCCAAAGTATAAAGCACTTGTTATGGTCGGGTTGTATGTTGTGGGAATACTGATAGGAATCCTTGTGGCGCTTATTATCAGAAAGACATTATTCAAGGGTGAGGCAGTTCCGTTTGTTATGGAGCTTCCAAACTACAGAATGCCGGCATTGAAAAATGTATTGCAGTTATTATGGGAAAAGGCAAAGGATTTCTTACAGCGGGCATTTACGGTTATCTTTGTGGCAACGATCGTGATCTGGTTCTTACAGAGCTTTGATCTGCACTTTAACCTGACGGCAGATTCACAGAACAGTATCCTTGCAGTTGTCGCAGGATTGATCGCACCGGTATTTGCACCGCTTGGTTTCGGAGACTGGCGGATATCGACGGCACTGATATCCGGATTTATGGCCAAGGAGAGTGTAGTATCAACATTGTCTGTGCTGACCGGAAGCATGGATGTTATCCATAAGATCCTGACACCGGCATCCGCTCTGTCATTGTTGATATTCTGTCTGCTGTATACTCCATGTGTAGCAGCCGTTTCTTCCGTAAAACGGGAACTTGGAAGCAAATGGGCACTGGTAGTTGTGGTCGGACAGTGTGTTGTTGCATGGATCATGGCGGCACTTGTCTATGCAATCTGTCTGTGTTTCTAAAACAAATATAAATTATAAAATACAGGCGTGATGATTATAAAAAAATTGTAAAAAAGTCATATCCGGTAAAGATTTTCTTTACTTTTTGATTAGGGATGGCTATAATACAAATTGGCTGTGGAAGTTGGTAGTACAAACTAACCTCCATAGAATAATACTTAGAAAGAAAAGAGGATTTGTGTACAATGAAAAATATTGATTTAAGCAAGTATGGCATTACCGGAACTACAGAGATCGTTTACAACCCTTCATATGAAACACTTTTCGAGGAAGAGACTAAATCTACTCTTGAAGGATATGAAAAAGGACAGGAAACAGAGCTTGGCGCTGTTAATGTAATGACAGGTATTTATACAGGACGTTCACCTAAAGATAAGTATATTGTTGTTGATGAGAATTCAAAGGGCACTGTATGGTGGACAACAGATGGTTACAAGAACGACAATCATCCAATGACAGAAGAGACATGGGCATCCGTTAAGGATATTGCAAAGAAGGAACTTTCAAATAAGAAATTATTTGTAGTTGATGCTTTCTGTGGAGCAAACGCTGATACTCGTATGGCTATCCGTTTTATCGTAGAAGTAGCTTGGCAGGCACATTTCGTAACAAATATGTTCATCAAGCCAACTGCTGAAGAACTTGAGAACTTCGAGCCAGATTTCGTTGTTTACAACGCATCAAAGGCTAAAGTAGAAAACTATAAAGAACTTGGTCTTAACTCAGAGACATGTGTAGCATTCAACATCACAAGCCATGAGCAGGTTATCATCAATACATGGTACGGCGGAGAGATGAAGAAGGGTATGTTCTCAATGATGAACTACTACCTTCCACTTAAGGGAATGGCAGCTATGCACTGTTCAGCAAACACAGATATGAACGGTGAGAACACAGCTATCTTCTTCGGCCTTTCAGGAACAGGTAAGACAACACTTTCAACAGATCCTAAGCGTCTCCTGATCGGTGATGATGAGCACGGCTGGGATGACAACGGCGTATTCAACTTCGAAGGTGGCTGCTACGCAAAGGTTATCGACCTTGATAAGGATTCAGAGCCAGATATCTATAATGCGATCAGAAGAGATGCTCTTCTTGAGAACGTAACAGTAGATGCAAATGGTAAGATCGACTTCACAGATAAGAGCGTTACAGAGAATACTCGTGTATCTTATCCAATTGATCATATTAAGAACATCGTTCGTCCTATTTCATCAGCTCCTGCAGCAAAGAATGTTATCTTCCTTTCAGCAGATGCATTCGGAGTACTTCCTCCGGTATCTATTCTGACACCAGAGCAGACACAGTACTACTTCCTGTCAGGCTTCACAGCTAAGCTTGCCGGTACAGAGCGTGGAATCACAGAGCCGACACCTACATTCTCAGCATGTTTCGGACAGGCATTCCTTGAGTTACATCCTACAAAGTATGCTGAAGAGCTTGTTAAGAAGATGGAGAAGAGCGGAGCTAAGGCTTATCTTGTAAATACAGGATGGAACGGAACAGGCAAGCGTATCTCAATCAAGGATACAAGAGGTATCATCGATGCTATCCTTAGCGGTGCTATCCTTTCAGCTCCTACAAAGAAGATCCCTTACTTCAACTTTGAAGTACCTACAGAGCTTCCGGGTGTTGATCCGGCAATCCTTGATCCTCGTGACACTTATGCAGATGCTTCTGCATGGGAGACAAAGGCATTAGATCTTGCTGACAGATTCATCAAGAACTTTGCTAAGTACGAGAGCAACGAAGCCGGTAAGGCATTAGTTGCAGCAGGTCCTCAGAAATAATATCTGAATGATCAGAATACAATATATGTTCGTGAGATACACCTGAGACACTATAACGTCAGGATATACTTCGGACAAAGAAGAACCGGGTGTGGGTTTCACATCCGGTTTTTCTTTGTAGCAGAGCATATCGTTCTTGCTAACTATATTGTGTCTGATATTATTTGAAGAAGAACGGAGAGTTGATTGAGATGAAAGTTAGGCAGAACAGACAGGCAGAACGGCAGATGTCGGAAGCATTTATTACCAGTGTGTTTCTGGCGTTATCCGGTGGATTTCAGGATGCTTATACATATTTTACAAGAGATGAAGTGTTTTCAAATGCGCAGACAGGAAATGTAGTGCTGATGAGTCAGCATTTTATGATGGGTGAATGGCAGGCAGGACTTCGTTATCTGTATCCATTGTTTGCATTTGCATTTGGGGTGTTCTTTGCAGAACAGGTACAGGGACGGTTCAAATACGCAAAGAAGCTTCATTGGAGACAATCCATTTTATTGATGGAGATTTTAATTTTGTTTTTTGTTGGATTTTTAACAGAAGGATGGAACATGCTGGCAACGGTATTGGTATCTTTTTCCTGTGCAATGCAGGTTCAGACATTCCGGAAAGTCAACGGACATTCTTATGCGAGTACGATGTGTATCGGAAATCTCAGAAGTGGTACAGCAGCCTTATCTGTATATTTAAGAGAAAAGAAGCCGGAGCAGTTAGAAATGTCACTATATTATTTCGGTGTGATCCTGTTCTTTGCGGTCGGAGCCGGAATCGGAGGTGTTTTGTCGGTACATCTGGGCTTCCATGCTATCTGGGTATCCAGCGGATTGCTTCTTATCAGTTTCCTTCTGATGTTTAAGGATCGTCTTGAAAAAGATGTGCATGAGCTGGAGGGTGATCTGGAAGAAGATATTCAGAAACTTGGAACACAGCTCCGCGAAGAAATTAAGAAATAGATAAGAATAAAATAAAGAATATTCATTTTGTTATATTTATGAGATAATGAACGCAGAATTATTCGTTCTCAAGTGTGTTGATTATGTGGCATGCAGTAAGTATAGGATATGCAGAAAGAAATCTACAGAAAGTGAGGTGGCAACTATGCTTCAACAACAGAAGAAACAAATATGTGTGATATATTGTATCATATTGATATTAGCTGCCACCGTTTTTGGCATAGGTGATATAGAAAGTTCCAGAATGGAGCGGGGGCTTGAACAGAATAAATCTGTGCTTCGTGAAGTCCGGACGACATCAATTAATGAAATAGGGATACTTCCGACAGGAAGCGTTCTTCGTACAGTGTTTGAAACGCAGAGCCTGAAATCGTTTCAATCGGAGAAAACAGTTGATCTGTGGATCCTGGTTTTACCGTTTCTGTTTACCTTATCCGGGTTCGTTTGTGATACCAGAAAATGGTGGGTGAAGATCGGCACACTGGTGCATGCATCTCAATGGTATCGAAGGCTTGAGTATATACATAAAAAGGACGGAAAGAAACTCCTGACTTCTTACATTTGAAAACTGAATATGTAAGAAGAAAAGGAGAATAATAAAATGGGTATGGATATATTTGCTATTGTTTTTGGCGTTGTTGCAATCGGTCTCGGAGGATTCTTTTTCATTAATGAGACATTTATTAAAAAAGAATCGGATAGCGATAAGATATCTGCAGATGCAGAGAAGAACAGCAGAGAATCATAAGCAGTATACTATTATATGGGATATTATAAGAAACAATAGCTGAGACAAAAAGCTGTCGGAATTGGTCATTTATTAACCGGTTTTGCCTGATATAATGCAGGTGAAAAGGGAGATATATGATGGATTCCGGCAGCTTTTTTCACGTATGCGGTTATTTGCCGTAATTAACGCATTCCTGATATAAAATACTGGATTTTCTGTTTACAATATGTTAAAATATTCATTACATATACTTAAAAATCGACAAAAATCAGGATGGGAGATAAAGTATAGATTCGTCTGTTCAGAATGAACGATATATAAAGAAGAAAGTAAGGGATAAAATGGCAGGAACGATAGATATAAAGCCGGCGACCAAGCTGCGGTTGGCACTGGATGTGCCGGCAGGAAAACAACCGGTATTCAATATGATAAGCACACGTTGGCATTTTCAACGATTCGATATGGTGTTACTGATTTTGCCGGATTTATACAAATCTGTCATGGCGTTCCATGTATCGCAATTCCACTTTCGGAAATCCCTTTGCCAACGCTGATTTCATTTCCATATCTGATGCATGGAATTGATACTCTATTTTTCAGTTCAAATGTGTCTGATAATTTATTCATTTGACGATCCTTCTTGTCTTTGATAATTAAATGATAGTCCTTGGAGTTCACTCTGTGTCAAGCTTTTTTCAGAGATTAAAAAAATTTGTAAAAATTATGCGAATGTACGAAAAGAAATACAATAAAAATGATAAGGATTGTTGAATTATAAAAAAAGATTCTGTATAATACCATTAGAGTGTTTTATATATTCACATAATATAAAATTGAAAGGAGAAAAAATTATTATGTTACAGAACCAGGAATGGGATTCATTCACAGGTAGACTCTGGAAAGAAGAATGTAATGTCAGAGACTTCATCCAGAACAACTACACAATGTACGACGGAGACGAGAGCTTCCTTGCTGGACCAACAGATGCTACTAACAAGCTCTGGGACAAGCTTCAGGCTCTTCAGAAAGCAGAAAGAGATAACGGCGGTGTATTAAAGGAGGATGCTGATGTTGTATCAAGCATCACAGCATACGGCCCTGGATATATTGATCCTGAGACAAAGGACCTTGAGCAGGTTGTTGGTCTTCAGACAGATGAACCACTTAAGAGAGCATTCATGCCTTATGGTGGTATTAAGATGGCTGAGGAAGCTCTTGAGATGTATGGTTACAAGCCAAACGAGAACTTCCATAAGATCTTTACAGAGTATCACAAGACACATAACCAGGCAGTATTTGATGCCTATACACCAGAGATGAAAGCTGCACGTCATACACATATCGTAACAGGTCTTCCTGATACTTATGGACGTGGACGTATCGTAGGTGACTACAGAAGAGTTGCTCTTTACGGTATCGATCAGCTGATCGCTTGGAAAGAGGAAGATAAGGCAAACTGTGGCGATGGTAATATGTTTGATGATGTTATCCGTCAGAGAGAAGAGCTTGCAGAGCAGATCAGACGTCTGCAGGAGATGAAGGTTATGGCTCAGTCATATGGTTATGATATTTCTAAGCCTGCTTCAAACGCTAAGGAAGCTGTTCAGTGGTTATACTTCGGATACCTTTCAGCTATCAAGACTCAGAATGGTGCTGCTATGTCAGTAGGACGTGTATCAACATTCCTTGATATTTATATTGAGAGAGATATTAAGGCCGGAAAGCTTACAGAGGCTGAGGCTCAGGAGCTTATCGATCATTTCACAATGAAGCTTCGTATGGTTAAGTTCGCAAGAATTAAGTCATACAACGAACTGTTCTCAGGTGACCCTGTATGGGCTACACTTGAAGTTGGTGGTATCGGTGTTGACGGACGTTCAATGGTTACAAAGAACGACTACAGATTCCTTCATACTCTTGAGAACATGGGACCGGCTCCAGAACCAAACCTTACAGTTCTTTATTCTTCAGCTCTTCAGGATACATTCAAGAAGTATGCTGCTAAGATCTCAGTAAGAACAAGCTCAATCCAGTACGAGAATGATGATGTTATGAAGCCTATCTGGGGTGATGACTATTCAATTTGCTGCTGTGTATCAGCTACACAGACAGGTAAAGAGATGCAGTTCTTCGGAGCTCGTGCAAACCTTGCTAAGTGTCTCCTTTACGCTATCAACGGTGGTAAAGATGAGAAGTTCTTAGACAAGAAGACAGGTAAGCCAATGCAGGTTGGTCCTGAGTATGCTCCAATTACTGCAGAGTATCTTGACTATGATGAAGTTCTTGCTAAGTACAAGAAGATGCTTGATTGGTTAGCAGGACTTTATGTAAATATCCTGAACCTGATTCAGTACATGCATGATAAGTATTACTATGAGTCAGCAGAGATGGCACTTATCGATACAGATGTACGTCGTACATTTGCAACAGGTATTGCCGGATTCTCACACGTAATCGACTCACTGTCAGCTATCAAGTATGCTAAGGTTAAGGTTATTCGTAACGCAGAAACAGGTCTTGCAGAAGACTTTGAGATCGAGGGAGAATTCCCTAAATATGGTAATGATGATGACAGAGCTGATAACATCGGTGTATGGCTTCTTCATGAGTTCCTTACAGACATCAAGAAGAGACACACATATCGTAATTCAGAGCCTACAACATCTATCCTGACAATTACATCAAACGTAGTATATGGTAAGTACACAGGTAACCTTCCGGATGGAAGACGTGCTTGGACACCATTCGCACCAGGTGCTAACCCAAGTTACGGTGCAGAGACATCAGGACTTCTTGCTTCACTGAACTCAGTAGCTAAGATTCCTTATGAGTGGTCATTAGATGGTATCTCAAATACTCAGACAATGAACCCATCAGCACTCGGACATGACGAGGAAGAAAGAGCTGAGAAGCTTGTAAGCGCTATGGACGGATACTTCGATCAGGGTGCTCACCACTTAAATGTAAACGTATTCGGTAAGGATAAGCTCCTTGATGCAATGGAGAATCCGGATAAGCCAGAGTACGCTAACTTCACAATCCGTGTATCAGGATATGCTGTTAAGTTTATCTCACTTACACGTGAGCAGCAGCTCGACGTTATCAACAGAACATTCCATGACTCACTGTAAATCTTACACAGTCTGAATGTTTTAACAGATAAGTAAAAGATTGGAGTCCCGGGGAGTCTATCTCCGGGACTTTTTTACAGCATAAGGCAGACGGATTTTTATCCGTATATCATGTGCTTCGCACATTCTATGCATTTCGCAAAATCAGCATTCTTGCGAGCAAATAATTTTGCGTTCATTATATCATGTATGAAAATTGTGTATCAGAGAGAAAATAGAAAGAGGCTATGAAGCTGTGAGTGGTGGAAACAGATGCATAGTCGTGGTTGTTTAATGTGTAATTGTGTAAAATAATAGAAAGAACTTAGAGGTGGAACATGCCGGAAAAGAAACAGATTTTAGGATATATTCATTCAACAGAAAGCTTTGGAGCAGTCGATGGTCCGGGAATTCGATTTGTTGTATTTTTACAGGGATGCAAGATGAGATGCAAATATTGTCATAACCCAGAGACATGGAATCTTGTAACAGATTACAGCAGACTGTATGCTGACGATGTCAGCGATGATGAAAGAGAAGCACTTGAGAAAAAAATTGAAGAGAATACAAAACTGCTCAAAGATAAAGGTGTTAAGATCGAGGCCAGAACTCCGGAAGATCTGTTAAAGCAGGCACTTCGTTATAAGCCATACTGGAAAGGTCAGGGTGGTATCACTGTAAGCGGTGGTGAAGCTTTACTTCAGATGGATTTCCTGATCGAATTTTTTAAGCTTGCGAAGGCGCAGGGTATCCATACTACGATCGATACGGCCGGAAATCCATTTACCAGAGAAGAACCGTTCTTCTCAAAGTTCAATGAACTGATGAGCCTTACAGATCTTTTTCTGCTTGATATTAAGCAGATTCATGATGATAAGCATCGTGAATTAACAGGGTTCTCAAATCAGAATATTCTGGAGCTTGCACAGTATCTGTCCGATCATGGCAAGCATATGTGGATCAGACATGTACTTGTTCCGGGAATTACGACAGATGAGGATGATCTGAAGAAGACAAAAGAATTTATAGATACTCTTAAAACAGTGGATAAGGTAGAGGTACTTCCATATCATAAGCTGGGTATTCAGGAGTGGGAGAGACTTGGAATCCCTTATAAATTAGAGGGAATCGATCCTCCAACAGAGGAGCAGCAGAAGCTTGCAAAGAGCATTCTTGAAAATTAGGCTGTGAATAAAAATGGAAGATGAAATTACTTATTATTTCGCAAGACGCTTTCGCTCTATTCCTCGGCGCAGCGGTACGTAAAGTTACGAAAGACGTAACTTAAGTACCGGCGCTCGGAAAGGCTTGCTGCATAATAATAATTCATCTTCCATTTTTATGCCATAAACTTATATAGTAAGGTATGCTCTTTGCAAGCATGTTTTTAGAGTAGGCGGAAGGTTGACTTTTGAGTGTCAATGATTCCGTCTTTTTTTAGTTTGCTGATTTCAGCGGACATGGCGGAGCGTTCTACACCGAGATAGTCTGCGAGTGCCTGACGATTGAAAGGAATCGTGAAGGTATCCGAATGATTCTGTTTTGCCTGATCGGAGAGGTATGCCATTAATTTATCACGGGTTGTTTTCTCTGACATATAGCGTATTTTTTGATTTAACGCAAGGTTTTTCCGGGCAATTTCATGCAGCAGATTCCGGATCAGGGTATTGTGAAAATCACAGGAATTCGAACATGAGGTCAGAAGATGATGGCAGTCCAGAAGCAGAATATCACTGTCAGTCATGGCAAAGACGCTGACTGGTACAGTAGAAAGACCTGCGCAGGAGAAGGCTTCTGCAAACAGATCACTGGGTTGTAAATTTGTCATAACGCTTCGGTTTCCATAATAATCTTCTCGGATCACCTGCGCTGTTCCGGTAAGGATGATTCCGATAAAGCGAGCTGGATCGCCCTCTACGAATATGGGATTCCCTTTTTTTACATGAATATGGTTTCCATCCAGACATGTAAGCATGGCCGGCAGATTCTGTTCATCGATGCCGGTAAACAGGCGACAGGCTGACAGGGTATCAATATAGGATGTAAGATCAGATTTGTTCATAAAATTTCCATTTCCTTAAATGTTATTTTGTTGGAAATCCAACATACATTTTGAAATAAGTATATTAGAATAAGCACATAAAATCAAGAACCTGATTGACAGTTAAGTGATGAAAGAAAGCTATGATGTATATTGTCCATCAATGAAGCGACAAATATAACAGCAAATATCATAGAATGATCAGGTATCGGGTATTCAGGAGGAAAAATGATGATTCGCAGGATTATAGAAATTAATGAAGAAAAGTGTAACGGCTGTGGGGCATGTGCATCGGCATGCCATGAGGGCGCGATCGGGATGGTGAATGGTAAGGCAAAGCTGCTTCGGGATGACTATTGTGACGGACTGGGAGACTGTCTTCCAACCTGCCCGACCGGGGCTATTACATTTGTTGAGCGTGAAGCAGCAGACTATGATGAGGCGGCGGTATTGGCGGCAAAAGCTGAGAAGATGGCAAATGAAGCAGGCAATCCATCAGGAGAACCTCTGCCATGTGGTTGTCCGGGTACGGCTATGAAAACATTTAACAGAGACCAGTATGACAAAAAGACAAGAGCTGTTGAAGCTGGGAGTAAGACTGCGCAGAATGGTGCAATATCACCTGAGCTTGCACAGCAGTTAGCATCGATGATGGGACAGCAGGAGTCAGAGCTGCGCCAGTGGCCGGTACAGATTAAGCTTGTTCCGGTGACAGCCCCTTGGTTTGATGGAGCAAAGCTGCTTGTTGCGGCGGATTGTACAGCGTATGCATATGCGAATTTCCACCGGGATTTTATTAAGGGACATATCACTTTGGTGGGCTGCCCGAAGCTTGACATGATAGATTATTCTGCAAAGCTGACAGAGATCATCCGGAATAATAATATCCGGAGCATTACGGTTGTAAGAATGGAGGTTCCGTGTTGTGGTGGTATTGAGATGGCTGTAAAGAATGCGCTTCAGAACAGCGGAAAATTCCTTCCGTGGAATGTAGTTACAATTTCAACAGATGGAAAGATTATGTAAGTAAAATAAATGTATATTGTTTTACTGTTGCTAATGTAAGATCATGTGGGATAGAGGACACAGATTTTGCAGGAAAATATGTCGGGTGACAGAAAAATAAAAGAGAAGAAGGCTTCGGGTGTCAGAAATTATAAGGTAAAGGGCGTGACCGGAAAATAATACTTGACATTTTGGTTAGAAGTATCTAACATAACATGTGTTATGATGAATGATCAGGAAAACACAATAGAGAAAATTAAACAGACAGCATTAGACGAATTCTTCATGCATGGCTATAACAAAGCAAGTCTTCGAACGATCTGCAGTCGGGCAGGAGTTACGACCGGTGCAATGTATTTTTATTTTAAGAATAAAGAAGCATTGTTTCGGGAGATATTTGAACCATTGGTCGTTCAATATGAAGAATTGCTTGTCAGATATATGAAGTTAGAGCTTGCAGAACCGGAGCTTGGCACACAGTTGGATGTCCAGATGATGCAGTTTATTCTGGAACATCGGAAGGAAGCGGTGATCATTCTGGAAAAGGCGCAGGGAAGCTGTTATGAGATGTATCGCTCCAAGGTAGAACAACTGATGGAGCAGTCCATATATACATTTTATAAGAGCCGGATGGATTACGAGCCGGATGAAAAGCTTGTAAAGATACTGGCAAAGATCCGTTTGGATGGATGTCTGGAGATTATTAAAGGAAATTATAGTATGGAAGATAGTTTGTATTTGGTTGAGAAGATCGGGATCTACTCAATGGGTGGAACAGACAAATTAATACAGAATCTAAGAGAGCCTCACAGCATATAGCTGTGGGGTTCTTTTTTTACAACATAACAAAAAATAACATTTGTTATGCAAACACAGAAAAGGAGAATTAGCTATGAGTGAAGGAAAAGTAATGCAGACAGGAACAACAGGAGAACAGGCTAAAACAAAGGTAGGAGTACAGGGAGTACCGGAGACGATGCTGCAGACTTTATTTGCAAGAGCGGCAGAATCCGAAAAAGAGAATCACCATATCTATGATAAGAAAGCGATCGAGATCGTATCACAGTTAGATTATGATTTCTCAAAAGCAGAATCCGATAAGCTGATGAGCAGCGGTGTAATTGCGAGAACGATCGTGCTGGATCGTCTGGTAAATGATTATCTGACCAAACACCCGGATGCCATTGTTGTAAATATTGCCTGCGGACTGGATACCCGTTGCTACCGGATGAAGGGAAAATATCAGCGTTGGTACAATATCGATCTTCCGGAGACCATGGATATCCGAAGCCGTTTCCTTGAGGAGAATGGTCCGGTTTACCAGATCGCAAAGTCTGCAACTGATCCATCTTATACGGTGGATATCGAGTATCATGGAGAACCGGTTCTGGTGGTGATCGAAGGTCTTACGATGTATTTAACGGAGCAGGATGTGCGGAAGATGTTTGAGATCATTGATCAGACATTTACACAGGCAAAGGTTCTGGTTGAGGTAATGGCACCATTTGTTGTGAAGCATATGAAAGAGAAGTCCATAGAGGGAAGCTGGGCGAAATTCATCTGGGGTGTGAAAAGTGGAAAAGCATTTCAGAGTGTTACACCTTCTTTCCGGAGCGAAAGAGATATCAGTCTGGTAGAGGGGATGAAAGAATTTGCTCCCATATATAAAGTGCTTGGAAAGATTCCGTCTGTAAGGAATTTTTCAAACAAGATTCTGGTACTGAATAAACGATAATTTATAAACAATAGGAGCTTGGAAAAAACTTGACAATATCTTTTTTGTTGATGTATTTTTGAAAAAAGCGAGACATCTCTCTTTTTTTAAATAAAAAGACAGAAGGCAGTTATGAGATTTGACGAAAAAGGGCTTGAGATCGGTAAGACTTTGATGTTGTTGCCGGGACCTTGTTGTAATCGATGAATGGATGGAGCAGCCGGTTTAATCGCAATACGAAGCGGAACCGGCTGCTTTGATTGCATTTATGGAGTGCTGGAAAATTCGGTGGGGGAGAGATAAAGAATATTGTAAGATTTTTGTTGAAAAGTCGTGTATATAGATAGAAGGAGGTATTTGAATGGATGACAAGGTGATTGTTCAGATGTATCTGGATAGAGATGAAAATGCGATTTTGAAAACAAAGGAAAAATATGAGGCGTACTGTTATGCAATATCAAATAATATTCTGGGAAATTATGAGGATGCACAGGAATGTGTAAATGATACTTATTTACGGGTATGGAATTCAATACCACCGCAAAAACCGGTTAGGTTGTCAACTTATCTAGGGAAAATTGTAAGAAATCTTTCATTTGACAGATATAAGAAAAACACGGCGACCAAAAGGGGTGGAGGACAAACGAAATTGATCTTAGATGAATTAGAAGATATCATTTCAGAGAGAAATACTCCTGTGGATGAAGTAGAACGGAAAGAATTAATTAGAACTATAAATGAGTATCTGGCAAATGTATCCCAAAGAAAGAGGCAATTATTTGTATGCAGATACTGGTATGCGGATAGCATTAGAAATATTGCTGACAGGTATAATATGACGGAGAATTATGTATCGGTGATATTAAATCGAATGCGGGCAGAATTACGCATATATTTGTCAGAAAGGGGGTTCGAATTATGAACAGAGAAGATATGTTTGAGCTGTTGCAGGATTTGGATGGCCGATATATAACTGAAGTAGATAGAAAGAAAAAACATGGCTGGATTAAGTGGTTATCGGTTGCGGCAGTAATAGTTATATTTATTTTTGCCGGATGTTTTATATTGATAAGCAATCGAAAAGAAAATGCGTATAAGGTGATCGCATCTGAAGTGGGAAAAGAATATATGCAGCTCGGGGCAACGATGCCACAGATCCTATATTGTAATGACAAGAAAATAATTATGTATGACTACATAGGAATATGGGTATATGATTTTTCAAAAAATAACTTGGTTGGATATTGTGATTTTCGTCCGCTTGATATGACACAGATTCAGGGATATCCATATGTTTGTGTGAAAGCTGTAGAAAATGGAAAATTTGTCGAATTTTATATGTCAGATAACAGTAAAAGATATCTTTATGATGTAAATAAGGATGAATTTAAAGAAGTAGCAACATATGATGAAATGCAGAAGGCATCAGATACGATGCCGGATGTATCGGCAGACCACTCTCTTTCAGAGTATGCATCTACCTATCAGATAGCAGATAAGACTTATATTTCTTATACATTAAATATAGAAGATAGTGCAAATGAGGTGCAGTATAAGGATCTGATAATCTTAAAAGAAACAAATGGGAAACTGGAAAAATTTTTGCCATTTGCGACAGGTGGCGAAAAGTGATAGCCGACAAGAATTTTTACATTTCAACTAAACTGCCGGCGTTTGTGATACGCATAGGTGTTGCCATACTGCTTCAAAAATAGTAAAATAAACTCGGATTTTGTCTGAATATTGGAGGTTTACTATGAATGAGACAGTTGTGATCAATGCATATATAGTCATATCAATTATTATTGCTGCTACAGATATATTATTAGCGGTAAAATCTTTTAAAAAGAATAAAACAACAGGTAGATTTCTGGGGTTTGCCTGTATGGGTGCGGCTATTGTAGATATTAGTTATCTGATCAGTATCATAAGTGATTCCTATATGTGCATGGCGGCTATGTCGAGTATATATTTTATAAGTATAGATTTTATGCTTGTCTCTCTTTTAATTTTCACGGTTTATTTCACAAAAGGAAAGTTTTCCGGATATGGGAAATGGATGGTAGCATTCTGCTTTTTATATTGTATATATGAATTGATCGTGTTTGCAGTTAATCCATTTATGGAAATTGCAATTGAATATAAACCACGGGATACGCTGATTGCAAAGTATAGCTATCAGATGAAGCCCTTGTATGAGCTCCATCTGATATTTTCGTATGTAATGGTGTTATTGGTGGTAGGTTTATTGATTCGGAAGATTTGCAAGATTCCGCAAGAATATCGTTGGCAGTATTTAAGTGTTATCATAGGAATTCTTATTATTGTAGGGTCAAATGCGATCTTTTTATTTTTACCGGGCGAATCTGTAGTGAATTTACTGGACTATTCGATCGGAGGATACAGTGTAGTATCATTTATTATTTATTGGAGTTGCTTTGATTATTCCACACATGGGATGTTGAATAAATTGAAGACAAGTATATTTGAAAATATAGGGCAGGGCATCGTTTTGTTTGATGATGACGAGCGCTTGATTCTGCATAATGAAAGAGCTGATTTTTTCCTGGGAGAAGAACTGTTGACCGGATGTAAAGATCTTCAGAGCTTTCTGGATGTATATGGATTGTCGTTTGATCCGGAATCAGATGACGACAGCTTTTCCCTGCAATGCTATGTTAAATTGGAAACGGAAGAAAAGACATTGCGGTGTGATGTAAAGAAGCTTGAAAATAAAAACGGCCATAAGATTGGTCAGATGTTTGTATTTACAGATATCGCACTTGAGACGGATATGCTTACAGGATTTCAGAAATGGGAAAATTTCAAACAGCTTGCATTGGAAAAAAATGATCATTTTACGTTCCCGGTAGGAATTGCTGTATGTGATATTAATAGTTTGTCTGTTATCAACAGCACACTTGGGAAAAAAGCAGGGGATCAGAAGATCCGGTTGTTGTCGGAAAATATGAGAACCTGTTTTCCTGAAAGGGCATATTATGTCAGAGGAACCGAGGCACATCTTATAGCATTGTGTAGCCGAAGCAGTGAAGATGAGATGGCAGTATGTGCCGGAAAACTTAAGGAGAAGTTCGACGGAAGTATTCAGTACGCAGTCAGTGTAGTAGAAGATGAGACACACAGTATAGTTGAAAGCATTCGAAATACAACTAAAGCTATGCGTACAAAGAAATTAGTAGACAGCAAATCCATTCATTCGGATATGCTGGCATCTCTGATACGGGCACTTGAGGAATGTGACAGTGATACGGAGCATCACGTTCGCCGTACACAGATTATGGGTGCAGAGCTTGGTAAACGTATAGAGTTATCCGATATACAGCAAAGCCGCTTGTCCCTTCTCTGTCTGCTTCATGATATCGGAAAGATCGGTGTTCCGATGGAGATATTGAATAAACCGGGAAAACTTACCGATGAAGAATGGAAGATCATGCGTTCACATGTTGAAAAGGGCTACGATATTGCAAACAGTAATGTAGAATTGAAGCAGATCGCAGAGGAAATCAGACATCATCATGAAAGATGGGATGGAAAGGGCTATCCGGACGGACTGAGCAGGGAGAGTATACCGGTACTGTCACGTGTAATTGCTGTTGTTGATGCATTTGATGCGATGGTAAGTGACCGTCCATATAGAAATGGAATGCCTGTATCCGATGCACTTGAAGAATTAAAAAAATGCGCCGGAACACAATTTGATCCGTTTATTGTTTCCGAGTTTATTCAAATGATATCAGAGAATTATTCTGATACCGTAAAGGGAGTTCATAAGTTCAGGCAGGAGAAGGAAAAACCTCAACACAAACAAGTGGCAAAACCGGAGGATAACAGTACACTTCAGGAAGCATTCTGTGTACATACAGTGCAATGCAGCAGATATTTGCTGGATGGTTCATGGAATATTTTGTCTGTGGATGATAATTTCGAGAAGCTGACAGGTTATTCCGGTGAGGATGTAGAAAAAAATTCCATGAATCAGATGGATCTGATCCCTGAAGCTGATCGGACAGAATATTTGTGCCGGACAAATGCCAATCTGGCTAAGAGTACATATGTATTGCAGGAACACAGACTCCATCGAAAGGATGGAAAGGATATTTATGTCTTTTGTTATGGACGTGTCTTTTACGATTCGGCAGTTAAACAGGATCGTGCAGAGATTATTATTTCAGATGTATCGAGTACTTATTCCATGAAGATCCTGACAGATGCAGAGCAGAATAAGGCGGAAGTCAGATTGCGGAATTGGGAGAATACATATCGCACAGATTCCCTGACGGGTCTTTTGAACCATGCGGCTTTTCGGAATGATATGGAGATGAAGCTGTTATCAGGTGATTTTAATGCAATGATGATCATGATAGATGTTGATAAATTTAAGCAATATAATGATACCTATGGTCATCATAATGGTGATAAATATCTAATCTTAGTCGCCCAGACATTGCTTGCGTCTTTACGAAATGAAGATTTTGCCAGTCGTATGGGTGGGGACGAATTTGCGGTAATGATGTTCTTCAATAAGAGTGTGCCGGAGAAGGCGATCAAAGAACATGCCCAGCAGATATTTGACAAAGTAAATCTGACAGTAAAATCTGCAGAGGGAGGTACCGGCATCTCTATGGGCGCAGTCATCGCTAAGTCAGAAGCAACCTTTAACCGGTTATATGAGGAAGCAGATAATGCATTATACGAGGCGAAGGAAAGCGGAAGAGGCAGACTGGTCGTGAAGGAGCATGGGGGAAAATAATATAGTATTTATGTTTATAGATGGCATTCTAACAGGAATTGTTAGGATGCCATAAGAAGTTTGGAGAATTTTAATGACAAAAGAGGAATGGTATAAGCAACTATTTGAGAGACTTGGTAATTCCAAGTTCCGAAGCAGCTTTCATTTAAAGCAGAAAGATATTGATTACATAAATGAAAAAGGACTGGATACTATAAGACAGCATGCGCAGGACTTTATTGCAAAGCGGGAAGCTCCGGCGGTTATTCCAAACGATGGAAAACAGACGCCGATGAAAGGGCATCCGGTATTTATCGCACAGCATGCAACTGCAACCTGCTGCAGGGAGTGTATCCGAAAATGGCATAAGATACAGCTGGGCAGGGAATTGAGCCAGATACAGCAGGAGTATCTTGTGGATGTGATTATGACCTGGATTCAGAGAGAGATGGAGAGAAATAGGGGGTGAGATAACAGTCGGAGCCAATATTCTGGTTGTTTTTGTATATTTACTGAAAATTTAAATACTTCACGCAAATAATAATTTAGTCAAAATATGTTATAATGACTAAATTGAAAATCTTGACGATAAAATTAAAATATGATAATTTATAATTATTCAATTAGGTTATTCGTGTGAATAATGACTAAATTAAAAATGTGAGGCTATTAAATGAGAGATTATAATTATAAAGAAAAGTGGCATAAACTGCTAACGCCTGAGATAGTAAAGAAACTCACGCTCATCAATGAGTATAAAGGGGAACAAAGATTATTTATCGAGGCACATAAGGATGAATTAATTGAGTTAGTAGAAATTGCTAAAATTCAGAGTACTGAGGCTTCAAATAGAATAGAGGGAATATTTACCGCAGATGACAGAATCAAAAGCCTTGTTCAGGCTAAAACTACACCACGGGATCGTGATGAAGCGGAGATAGCGGGATATAGAGATGTGTTAAATACAATTCATGAAAATTATGATTATATTCCAATTAATGCAAATTATATTTTGCAGTTGCATAGAGATTTGTATAAATTTTTGGGAAGTACAGAAGGTGGACGGTTTAAGACTTCTGACAATATTATTCGAGAAACAGATGCGGATGGGAATGAATGTGTTCGATTTAGACCGGTTCCGGCATGGGAAACTGCACTTTCAATTGATGAATTGTGTAAATCGTATCATGAGGCAAAGTCTGAAGCAGATCCGTTGCTTTTGAGTTTGATGTTTATTTTAGATTTTTTATGTATACATCCGTTCAATGATGGAAATGGACGTATGAGTAGATTGCTTACTTTACTTTTGCTTTACCAGTCGGGTTTTATTGTTGGTAAGTATATAAGTATTGAAAGAATTATTGAAGAATCAAAGGAAACTTATTATGAAGTCCTTCAGGATAGTTCCATTAATTGGCATGAGAATGAAAATGATTATAAACCATTTGTGAACTATATGCTGGGAGTTGTTGTAAACGCATATAAGGAGTTTGAATCCAGAGTGGAATTGCTGACGAATCCTAATCTGTCAAAAGCAGATCGTGTTCGTGAGATAATAAGAAAACATATAGGGACAATTACAAAAGCGGAATTGTTGAATATGAATCCGGATATAAGTGATACAACTATTCAGAGAGCTTTAGCAGATTTGTTAAAGAATGGAGAAATTGAAAAAATTGGTGGAGGACGCTACACGAAATATGTGTGGAGAGTGGAGGATTAAATGATTACAGGCGAATTAAAAAATAAAATTGATGGTCTATGGGATATTTTTGCAGCAGGAGGTTTGGTTAATCCTCTTGAAGTGATTGAGCAGATTACCTATCTGATGTTTATTCATGATTTGGATGATTCCGATAATATAAGAGCAAAAGAGAGTGCAATGCTTGGGCTCCCATTTCAGAGCATTTTTTCAGAAGAAGTAAAGATTGGAGAAAGAACAATTGACGGTTCACAGCTTAAATGGTCTGTCTTTCGTGATTTCCCGGCAGATAGAATGTACTCTATAATGCAGGAATGGGTATTCCCATTTATTAAAACACTGCATAGTGATAAGAATAGTGCATATTCCAAATACATGGATGATGCGATATTTAAATTGCCAACACCCCTTGTTTTATCCAAGGTAGTTGACTCTTTAGATGAAATCTATGCAATGATGAATGAAGTTCAGACTGCTGATGTGCGGGGAGATGTGTATGAATACCTATTATCAAAAATTGCTCAGTCGGGGCTTAATGGTCAGTTTAGAACGCCAAGACATATTATTCGAATGATGGTTGAGATGATGGATCCTTCAAGCGATGAAGTGATTTGTGATCCGGCATGTGGAACCTCTGGTTTTTTGGTAGCTTCAGGAGAATATCTGAAAGAAAAAAAGAGAGAAGAAATCTTCTATGATAAGCCAAAGAAAGAGCATTATATGAATCGTATGTTCTATGGTTATGATATGGATAGAACAATGCTTCGCATTGGGGCAATGAATATGATGACACATGGAATTGATAATCCATTTATTGAATACAGAGATAGTTTGTCTGATCAAAACACAGACAAGGATAAATATTCTTTGGTATTAGCAAATCCTCCATTTAAAGGAAGTCTTGATGCAGAATCTGTATCAGGAGATTTACTTAAAGTTTGCAAGACGAAGAAGACAGAATTATTGTTCCTTGCGTTATTCATACGTATATTAAAAATAGGCGGACGATGTGCGTGTATCGTTCCGGATGGTGTGTTATTCGGATCGTCCAAAGCGCATAAGGATATACGAAAAGAGATTGTCGAAAATCAGAGGTTGGAGGCTGTTATTTCAATGCCTTCTGGAGTATTTAAACCATATGCCGGAGTTTCAACTGCTATTCTTGTGTTTACAAAAACGGAGCATGGCGGAACAGATAACGTTTGGTTCTATGATATGACAGCAGATGGCTTCAGTCTGGATGATAAACGAGCTCCGATCTCGGAAAATGATATTCCTGATATTATTGAAAGATTTAGAAATCTGGATAAGGAGACAGACCGAAAACGTACAGATAAGTCATTTATGGTTCCTAAACAGGATATTGTGGATAATGCTTATGATCTTAGTATTAATAAGTATAAAGAGATTGAATATGTTGCTGTAGAGTATCCGCCAACATCGGAAATAATGGCAAATATTCGTGAGATTGAAATGGAGATTGGGAAAGAGATGGATGAGTTAGAGCACTTATTGCATTTGTAGGAGGATAAAATTGTATTTATATTGTGTGAATGAAACAGAGTTAGATATAAGTTATATTAAAAAAATTATCTCTATTTTGACTTAGAAGAAAATGACAAAAAGTAATCAAACACAATATTTAGTACATTGAACCCTAAATTGACGAAAAAATAGTCAACCCCAGGAGCAAAGGATTCTAAGCAATAACATGCCTACTCCTATTTAGGAACCCAGCTTTAATCCATCGCAAGTTGACTATGGTAAATAGTAAAATAATAGAATTACATGTCAAGATCTTGAAAAGATTCATTATGTGAACAGAGGGCTAAAATAAAAGGAAAGGAAAAACAAATTCGGATTTGACGAGGTAATGAACAGTGCATGGACAAGATGAAAACAGACGCTGGGAGCTTGCTCACAGGCGGATGATTTTCAGATTGGACATATAGTGCGATAGCACGCATGAGCGCAGGCGAAGCCGTAGTGAATGTAGCGCTGTGAAAGCACTGAGTAAGCTGATGAAGAATTGTAGGGATGATGTAGATGAAGTCATTTGATGAAATATTTGTAGATAAAACCAAATATGGAGTTAAGGTTCAAACAACGGAATATAGTGAGATGGGCGAACATATCATAATTGACCAAGGACAATCTCAAATTGCTGGATATACAGATAGACAAGAAGGTTTATTTGAAGAAGTTCCTGTCGTAATATTTGGTGACCATACAAGAGTTATAAAATATGTTGATGAGCCATTTTTTCTTGGGGCGGATGGTGTTAAAGTACTTCGAAGTAAAGATGATAATGCAAATTATAAATACTTGTACTATGCACTTAAGAATGCAAGAATACCAGACACCGGATATAATAGACATTTCAAGTGGTTAAAAGAAGTTCAAATCAATTATCCAGATAGTGATAAACAAGCAGAAATCGTGGATATTCTTGATAATGTATCCAGTGTAATCAAGAAAAGAGAAGATGAATTATGTGTATTAGATGATCTCATCAAAGCCCGATTTGTCGAGCTGTTTGGAGACCCTAGAAGTAATCCGTTTGGATTCGAGAAGAAGATGTTAAAAGATACGTGCAAAGTTATTACTGGCAATACACCTTCACGAGCAATAGCAGAATATTATGGTGATTATATAGAATGGATAAAGACAGATAATATTGTTTCTGGAATTCTTAGTCCAACTCAAGCGACAGAGAGTTTGTCTGAAAAGGGTATGAATGTTGGACGTACAGTTGAAAAGGATTCTATTCTTATGGCTTGTATTGCTGGAAGTATAGCAAGTATTGGTAGAGTTTGCATTACAGATAGAACAGTGGCATTTAACCAACAGATTAATGCAGTAGTACCTGAACAATACAATATTCTGTTTTTGTATGTGCTGCTTCAGATGTCCAAGGATTATCTTGTGGAAGATATAAATATGGCATTAAAAGGTATATTGTCTAAATCGAAGCTTGAGGAAAAAGAGTTTATTATTCCACCGATGGATTTGCAGGAACAGTTTTCCGACTTCGTCAAACAAGTTGACAAATCAAAAGTTGTAGTACAAAAGGCACTTGATGAGACACAGATTTTATTTAATAGTTTAATGCAGCAATATTTTGGATAAATAGATTGGATAAAGGGGGGATTATTATATGCAAGATCAATACATAGCAAAATTAATACATTGCAAATCGTTGGATGAATTTGTAACGATGTTTTTTGGATTAAGCCTGTGTGAAAAATTATCGGTATTAGGCGATGATATGATAGTTCCTAAAGATACTATTTTCTACAGAGCTAGAAAAGACGAGGGACGACCGTTAGAAGATGAAAATGAATGGGGGTTACCACCGCAAGAAGTGGTTACTAAAGGTCGTTTTAATAAAGCAAAATCACCTGTACTATATTTAGGTACGGATGCTTTTGTATTACCAAGAGAAATTGGATTAAAACCAAATGAAAACTATTACCTTGCGAGATATGAGTGCGTAGAGACATTTAAGGTGGGTTCATTACTAAAAAATAGAAGTATAATTACAATGGGATTACATACGATAGCAATGGCAATAGAAAATGAAGAAAAATTAACTCCAAATGAAATTAATGCTTTGTCAAAGTTAGAGTGTGATACAAGCAATATATGTAATATTTTAGAAGCGCCAACAGCAGTATTTTATATTAATAAATATATACATAAAAATTTGTATGATATTACAAATCAAATATTTGATTTGGTTTTGCAACGTAATCCAAATGGATTACGATATTGTTCAGCATATTCCCCATTCGAAGTCTCTGGAGCAGAGCAAGTTATAACATTAGATGGTTGCATAAAGGGGAATTATGCCCTAACGGAAGATGGTATACAACATTTAAAATGGATTGGATGCGAAAGAAAAGAATATTCAGAGGATGATTATAAAAGCGATCTTAGTACGTTTATAAAAATAGCAATAGAAAATTATAGCTGATTACATTTTGGGATGAGTTAGTATACGGGATATCATAAAAATATATTTGTTCGATTTAAAATTTTTCAAACCATAATATAGATGTGTTTGTAGAATATTTAAGAAAATAAGGTAAAGACTGGTGTAGGATGTTGGTACATTCGAAAGGAGTGTATGAACATGCAGGAGAAGTTAGTAAAAATTTTAAATGAAATGGCAGAATATCTGAGTATTGCTCAGATGAAAAAGTTACAAGAAGTACTTTTGGAAAATTTGGATGAATCACATGAAGAAAAAACAGAAATAAGTAATACAGAATATTTGCAGTTGTATTTGGATGCTAAAAAGATTGAAGGTTGTTCGGAACGAACATTACAATATTATAGAGTTACAATCGAAAAGTTATTATTAAGGGTTGTAAGCCCGATTCGGAAGATAACAACAGAAGAGATTCGAAGTTATCTTTCAGAATACCAAAAAATAAATAATTGCAGTAAAGTAACTGTTGATAATATACGCAGAAATATTAGCAGTTTCTTTTCTTGGTTAGAGGAAGAAGATTACATATTAAAGAGTCCGATGCGACGCATTCACAAGATAAAGACGAAACAACCAGTAAAGGAAATTATTTCTGATGAAGCTATAGAGCGGTTACGTGATAATTGCAAGCATCCTAGAGATCGGGCAATGATCGATCTGCTATATTCAACAGGAATTCGAGTCGGAGAATTAGTTAATTTAAATAGGAATGATATAGATTTTGAGGCACGAGAATGCGTTGTTTACGGAAAAGGAGATAAAGAACGGCGTGTTTATTTTGATGCAAAGGCCAAATTGCATATGAAAGAGTATTTGGAAAGCCGAAAGGATGATAATCCGGCATTGTTTGTAACATTGGATAGTCCTTATGACAGATTAAAAATAAGCGGAGTAGAAATAAGAATCAGAGAGTTGGGAAGAAGACTACATCTTACGAAGATTCATCCACATAAATTCAGAAGAACCATGGCTACAAGAGCAATTGATAAGGGAATGCCGATAGAACAGGTACAGAAAATTCTTGGACATTCACAGATTGATACTACAATGCAGTATGCAATTGTAAATCAAGGAAATGTAAAAGCATCACATCAGAGATATATTGCGTAATTTAGGGCAAATTCCTCAAATTCGGATTTGTAGGGATGATATAGATGGCAAGGTTAATTGAAATTACAGGAAAAGCATTGTCTGGCGAATGGGGAACAGATGATGAAACTGGTGAAGGAATACCAGTGCTTAGAACTACTAATTTTACTAACGAGGGGGTTGTTAACTATAATGATGTAGTTACTAGAAAAATTACAAAGAAAAATATAAATGATAAATTCCTTCGAAAAGGGGACATTATTATTGAAAAGTCTGGGGGAAGTGATAAATTTCCTGTGGGAAGAGTTATTTATTTTGATGGTGTGGAGAATACATATCTTTTTAACAATTTTACTGGATTGCTTCGTGTGAAAGATAGAGAAGTATGGTATCCGAGATATATATTTTATTCGTTGTATGCAAATTATAAACGGGGAGGGACTAGATCCTTTGAGAATAAAACCACGGGACTTCATAATTTGAAAACAGATACCTATGTAGAACAATTTGAAGTGGGTGAAAAGAGTAAAAAAGAGCAGGTTTCTATTTGTAATAAACTTGATAAATTACATGATGTTATGAAATTAAGAGAACAAGAATTACAAATGCTAAATGACCTTATCAAAGCCCGATTTGTCGAGATGTTTGGAGATCCAGTTATTAACCCGATGTCATGGGAAAAGAAACGATTTGATGAAATTTGTGAAAATCTTGATTCAAGACGTAAGCCTATTTCATCTAGTGATAGGGTTGGAGGTATATATCCATATTATGGAGCATCTGGGATTGTTGATTATGTGGAAGATTATATTTTTAACGAGAATATATTATTGGTTTCTGAAGATGGTGCGAATTTATTAATGCGTTCTACGCCAATCGCATTTTCGGTTTCTGGAAAAGTGTGGGTAAACAATCATGCTCATGTTGTTAGATTTAAAGAAATGTGCCTTCAGAAATATGTTGAGATATATTTCTCGTTAATAGATATTTCTGATAATATAACAGGTTCAGCACAACCCAAACTGAATCAGGCAAAACTAAATGCGATGTTGATTCCAATACCTGATAGTTCTTTGCTTGAACAGTATCGTAAATTCATAAATCGGATAGACAAATCAAAAGTTGTAGTTGCAAGCGTTAGGTGAGATAATATATTATCAGTGTGTATGTGTCCACACAAAAAAGGAGAATTCATAATAATGAAATAATAGATTATTCAGATGTAAATACTTGAGAGAATGGAGGGGATTATATGATAACCAATTTTGATTACTTAAAAAATGAATCAAAGTTTTCTAGTTTTGCAGATGTTGCCATTTCGGCAGAGAAAATTATTCTTATAGATCCGGAAGCGAGTATTATTAACAGCCGCCGGGCTATGGAATTTGCATTAAAGTGGATGTATTCAGTAGATGGGGAACTTGAAAGGCCATATCAGGATAATTTATACAGCTTAATGAATGCAGAAGAATATCGCCAGATTGTAGGACCGGATCTTTGGAAACGCATGAACTATATTCGTCGAAGTGGAAATAATGTTGCTCATAGCAATAAGAAATTAGGACGGGATGAAGCTATGCTTTGTCTTGAAAATTTGTTTATTTATTTAGATTATATTGCACATTGTTATTCTGATCATTATGAAGACAGATCTTTTGATAAATCATTAATTATATCTCGTCTTGAAAAGGTAAAGCAATCAAAAGAGATTGCAAATGCAGTTAATGAGGACCTAATAAAAGAACAGAAAAAGTCCGCAAAACAAGAACTTGATTTACAAAAATTAATTGAAGAAAATGCTTCACTTAAGGAAGCTCTTTCTGCGCGAAGACAGGAACAACAGAAGACATATGTTCCGAAGCCACTTGATTTGTCAGAGTACAAAACAAGAAAATTATACATTGATTCTATGTTAATGGATGCGGGATGGACAGAAGGAAAGGATTGGATGAATGAGGTCGAAATTTCAGGCATGCCAAATAAATCAGGTATAGGATTTGCAGATTATGTGCTTTATGATGATATGCACCGTCCGTTAGCAATTATAGAGGCGAAAAGAACTTGTGTGGACGTTGCAAAAGGCAGACAACAGGCTAAGCTCTATGCAGATTTACTAGAAAAAGAATATAAGAGAAGACCGGTTATTTTCCTTACCAATGGATTTGAAACACATATTATTGATGGACAATATCCGGAAAGAAAATGTTCCGTTATTTATTCAAAACGAGACTTGGAAAAGTGGTTTAATTTATTAACTATGAGGACAAGTCTTAAGTATGTTGTAGTCAATAAAAATATTGCTGGACGATATTATCAGGAGGCTGCTATTAAAGCAGTTTGTAATAGCTTTGATGAGAAAAATCGTAGAAAAGCATTACTTGTCATGGCAACGGGCTCTGGAAAAACAAGAACTGTGATAGCGTTATGTGATTGTTTGTTAAAAGCCGGCTGGGTAAAAAATATTTTATTTCTTGCAGATCGAAATTCACTTGTTACACAGGCAAAAAGAAGTTTTGTGAATATGCTGCCTAATTTATCATGTACAAATCTTGTTGAAGAAAAAGACAATTATAATGCACATTGTGTATTTTCCACATATCAGACAATGATGAATTGTATTGATACAGTAAATGATAATGAGGGGAAATTATTTACATGTGGTCATTTTGATCTTGTAATTTGTGATGAGGCACATAGATCAATTTATAATAAATATAGAGATATATTTTCATATTTTGATGCGCCGTTGGTTGGTCTTACTGCTACCCCCAAAGATGAAATTGATAAGAATACATATGAGATATTTGAATTGGAAAATGGTGTTCCAACATATGGTTATGACTTAGCACAGGCTGTGAAAGATGGATATCTTGTTGATTATATTTCAGTTGAATCGAGACTGAAATTCATTGAACAGGGAATTGTATACGATGAATTATCAGAAGAAGATAAAAAAGCATATGAAGATACATTTAAAGATGAGCAGGGTAATTTACCAGAGGCAATAAGTTCGTCTGCACTTAATACATGGTTATTTAATGAGGATACCATCAAACAGGTATTAAATATTTTAATGACGGAAGGCATTAAGATTGAGTACGGACAGAAAATAGGTAAGACTATTATTTTTGCAAAGAATCATGATCACGCAGAGAAAATATTAAAAGTATTTAATCAGGAATATCCGCATCTTCCTGATTTTGCAAAAGTAATAGATAATTATATGACCTATGCACAGAGCGCAATAGATGAGTTTTCGGATCCAAAGAAAATGCCACAGATAGCCATATCTGTAGATATGTTAGATACAGGTATTGATGTGCCTGAAGTTTTGAATTTGGTGTTCTTCAAAAAAGTTATGAGTAAAGCAAAATTCTGGCAGATGATTGGTCGAGGTACAAGACTTTGCCCTGGTTTATTGGACGGAGCGGACAAACAGAAATTCTATATTTTTGATTTTTGTGGAAATTTCGAGTTCTTCCGAATGAATAAAGGGAAAGCCTCAGCTAATATGATTGCACTTCAAGGGGCGATTTTTAATCTGAAATTTGAGATTACCTATAAGCTTCAGGATATTGAATATCAAATGGACAGGCTTATTGCATATCGAAAGGCATTAGTTCAACAAATGAGCGAGAAGGTTCAAGAACTGCCAAGGGACAATTTTGCTGTTCGTCAACACCTGAAATATGTAGAATTATATTCTACAGAATCGAATTATCAAACCCTTACATATGAGGATACTTTAATAGTTAAAGAAGAGGTTGCACCACTGATCTTACCGGATGGTGAGGATGCAAGTGCTGTAAGATTTGATGCGCTTATGTATGGAATTGAATTAGCATATTTAGTTGGCAAAAAGTATTCGAAGGCTCGTACAGATCTTTATAAGAAAGTGACGGGAATTGCAAGTGTAGCGAATATTCCAGAAATTCAGGCACAATCCGAATTAATCAATAAGATTTTGGATACAGATTACGTTGATAATGCGGGAATAAATGAATTTGAAGAAATAAGAGAGCAACTTCGTGATCTTATGAAATATTTGCCACATCCGAATATACATTATGATACTAATTTTACAGATGAAATACTTTCGACAGAATGGAATGAATCTGAACTTGAAAATGATGAATTAAAGAATTACAAGGCAAAAGCAGAATATTATATAAGACAGCATCAGGATAATATTGCTATTGCAAAGTTAAAGACTAATCGTCCACTGACATCAACAGATATTGCTTCATTGGAAGAAATACTATGGCAGGAAATAGGCACAAAACAGGATTATGAACAAGAAATTGGTACAAAACCACTTGGCGAATTTGTTCGTGAGATTGTTGGCTTAGACATGAATGCAGCAAAAGAGGCCTTTTCCGAATATCTTACAAATACAAGTCTTGACAGCAGGCAAATTTACTTTGTAAATCAGATTATCGAATATATAGTTCATAATGGAATGATGAAGGATCTTTCTGTCTTGCAGGAATCTCCATTTACAGATCAGGGAAGTGTTGTTGAAATATTTACTGATTTAAATGTGTGGATGGGAATAAGAAAGGTTATAGACACAATAAACGCTAATGCAGCAGCATAGGGAAAAGGATGAAGTCAGTCACATGCCTGGGTGGGAAAGAGTAATAAAAATGGAGGCAGGTGGAGGACAATAGTTTAATACAAGGGAGGGGTATTATATTGGATAATTATTTGGAACATGAAGATAAAGTAAAGTTTGTTGATGGTGTTCTTGCTAAAAGTCAGGAGTGGCAATGGTTTATTGAGTGTGTTGAACAGAAATTTGAGTTGGACGATATAAAGAATTATGAAGAATTTAAAGAAAAAAATATACCATTAAGGGAAATTTTAGGAAAGTTTATTCGGATTGTCGAAGTATCGGATAAGGAATGGATATTTACTCAAGATGTTCTTCAAGATTTATTTTGTATAGCTCGTTTTAGTGTTGGAGCGGTGTCCATTGATGATTGTAGGTCGATGGTGCTAACCAATATGGGTAAAATAATTCTGACAATAGTATGGTTGACTAAGCTTGAGAATTCTGATAATGGAACAGATTATATCATTGATATGCGTTTCATTAGTCAGAAGAATTTTTTTCAGACAATTAATATGAAATCTTTTGTTACAGAAGAAGATGAAATAATAAAATATTTGGATTCTATTAATATTAATGGGTTTGAATTTCCAAAGAAGTGTATTAAGGATAACCTATTACAGGTTCCTTACGGCATTACCCAAGGTTTTATAGAGAAATATAAGAAAAATTTATTGTCGCCAAATGTATTTAATTTTCAGTGTATACAAAAAGAAGAGTATTTAACATGGCAAGAGGACACATTGCTTGATATGTTATCAATTTCAATAAAAAAGAAAATGATTGTGCCATTTTTTTCTAATGGTAATAATGTAGTTCCAGATTATAGGCTTTGGACAAATGGGGTTATTAATCAGATAAAAGAATTTTTCCATAATCCAGTAGTGGATTTTGTTACAGAATCCGTTAATTATATTAAAAATGGTATGGCTCCCAATAGAAAAGTTATAGATATACACTGTAAAATGCTAAAAGAATTGATAGAAAAGGAGGATGAATTTTCTGTATATTCATCTTCAACTTATACTATTATTTCGTCATTGTTTTCTGATGGGTCAATGAAGAATATTGAAAAAAAGGGGGATTTATTAGATTTAATTAAGTGCGTTCAGAAAGTTGATTCAAATACATTGCTTTTGCATATGAGAGAAGATGGATTCCCATTATCTAAAAATCAGAATAATGCAATAAAGAAATTTATTGTCGAACAATATAAGACTATTATAAATATAGATGATATTTCTCATTTAAATAATTATTTAAGAAATAAGGATATAGCTCAAAATATTACTCAGCCTTATTATGAGATGATTAAACCAAAATTCTTAAAAATGCTAGATAATCCAAGACAGCAGCTTATACCTATGTTATTTTATCAGGCGATGCAGTTCTTAATTGTGTTAAATCAAACAAATCAGCAGGTGAATAAACGTAAAGTAAGAGCTGATATGATTAGTTTGCAGGAATATTGGCAGAATTATTTATATACAGAACAATCCAAGACGTTACATGAGGTTATGTATAGTACTTCGTTTGCGGCGGAGGATGTAGAAACTTATAATAATGGTATACTTATCAATCCTATTTTTCTGGCAAAACAATGTTTACGTGTAAGTACGGAAGAAATTCTTGAAATAATGGTATCTATATCGGAGCATCCGTTCTTGTATTTAGTGGACCGAATGGTTCTTAGTCCTATTTACCCGTTAAAAGGGTGCGATATTAATTTAGCTAATCGTGATATTGATAATCTTCTGAGAATCCAGGTTGAGGATATAAAAAACAAATTTGGATATAAGCTTTTGAATGTTTTGAAAACAGATAGCTATGTTGCTGGTATTCATGAATATTATCAGCAGTTTGCAACGTTCAGCATTTCGATGTTTACGAAAGAAGAAACACTTTATCACAAAGTTGAAGCTTTAATTGATACTAGGTTGATACAGTATGAGGAAGATATTCAGCTTGGACATCTAACACAGTTATTTCCAATTCTTGAAATACAGATAAGAAGATTGGGAAAAATGGCTGGAATTGTTCCATTTAAGGAAAAAATGAGCGATTTTATGAAGTTTAAGGATCCTAGTTCTGTATTAAGGGAACTTTTGGGTAATATTTATAAAGAACTAGGGAGTTTTGAAAACGTGCCTGATCTACTATTTGTTTATCATTTTATGTATAACGGTAATTCTTTGAATATTAGGAACGAATGCATTCACGGTCGTGATTACATAGTTGGTAGTCGCCTAAAATTTGCATTTAAGGTTACACTACTTGCGTTATATATGATCATCTATCGTATCGGAGTTATAGAAAAGAATGAAGAAGTAGATCAGTAGATTTGAGAGAAAAAGTTGAATGTGTTACTCCAAGAAAGTTAAATGTTATATATTAAATGATAAAATATATTGGCCATTTTTATATTGTAATACATCTCAAGGAGATAAAAATATTATACGATATATTTTAATGAAGATAATGGTATAGGACTTTTCAGAAAAAGGGTAATTAATAAGTGCGGGAGGATAAAATGTTAAAAAAAATAAAATTTAAAGGTGGATTTTTTACAGAAGAAACTGAGTTGGAATTATTCAAGATTGAAGATAGAATATCAATTCTATATGGGAAGAATGGTTCTGGAAAAAGTACAATATCTAATGCTATTCGAAAAGCGAAAGGGGATATGATTGAGGAGATTTCAGAAGCCAAAGTGTATGATCAAGAAGGTTCTGATTTTGAGGATATACAATGCATTCATTTATATTAATTCGCGTGTAAAAATTAAAGATGATGGGCTGAGCACTATTGTATTGTTTGGTGAATTAGGTAATCTTGAAGATAGGATATTGACTTTACAGCATGAGTTGAAGACTGAATTAATCAGAAATGAAGAACTCAAAGCTATCGCTGAAGAATTCAAAGACCAACATAGTAAAAAGTCTCTATATAATTGTAGATGTCAAATTATTCAAGGACTGTCTGGAGATGGGCATTGGGCTGAACGTGAAAAGATTATTAATGATGGAAAACGTAATGCGAGTGTTACGGAAAAAGTAATTGATTCTATAATTGCATTAAGACCTAAAGATACGTTATCAGATTTGAAAAGACGCTATGAAGAAAATAATCAATTGCTAAGGCAGGTAAGAAAAAACGAAGCAACGCAGATACAGAACACTACGAAATTGAATATTTTATACGATGAAAATGTATTAAAACATATTCTTTCGCAAAAGGTTGAAAGACCGGAGTTGTCTGATCGTGAACAATATTTACTTCAGCTTATTGATAATGAAAAATTAGAACAGATTAATGAAATGAAAGTAGTGTTTTCTAAAGAAAAAACAAAGAAATGTCCGTTTTGTTTTCAAGATATATCAGAGCAGAAAAAACAAGACCTGATTAGTAGTATAGAAAAGGTATTATCGAAGGAAGTAGATATTCATAAGGAAAAATTAAAAAAATGTATAATACAGGAAGTGAATGTTGATTTTTCTGGAATGGATGTGTTGAATTCCTTTAATTATATAAAATGTAAGAATTTAGTGGAGGAAATTAATAGGGAAATATCTAAAATAAGAGAAATTATTTATAAAAAATTCAACCATCCATATACACCTATTGCCGATTTTGAGAGTGCATTGATTGATAAACTTAATCAATATGAGTTGGTTAGAATTAATTTGCAGAAAGAAATTGAAATATATAATGATGCTGTTAAAAGAATTGAAATATTAAAAAAAGATCTATCTAAAGACAATGCAGCTATTGCACATTATGAAATATCTAGAGATATTGAGTTATGGGAACAAGCTGTGAAAGATCAAAAGAAAGCGAATGAAATATTAGAAAAATCCAATGAAATAATTAATAATATTAGAAATGAATTGAATGTCTTAAGATCTCAAAAGAAAAATATAAAAATAGCAGTCAATTTAATTAATAAAAGTCTTAGATATGTGTTTTTTTCAAAAGATAGACTAGAAATCAAAGTTGAGAATGAGAAGTATGTGTTATATGCGAATGGAAGAACGGTGCAACCTAATAATGTATCTGTAGGGGAAAGAAATATTATTGCATTATGTTATTTTTTTACAGAATTAATAATGAATCAGGATGCAAAAGATGGTTATAATAAAAAATTAATTATTGTTATTGATGACCCTATATCAAGTTTTGATTTTGAGAACAAGATTGGAATTATGTCTTTATTGAAATCTAAGATGTCTGATATAATAAAAAGCAATTTAGAGAGTCAGATTTTGGTGATGACACATGATATTCGGTGCCTATATGATTTAGAAAAAATTGGAGAGGAAATTAGTGATGAATACAAGAGAGAAAAAAATGGGGAAAAGAAGGTGACGTATACTTGTCGAGAATTAAAAAACAAAGAGATTGTTCAATTTAGTGTTAAAAATCGAAATGAATATTCAGAGATTATGAAGGTAGTTTATGATTATGCATGTGGAGGTGATGACACTGATAATTTAACTATTGGAAATTCGATGCGACGAGTTTTAGAGGCTTTTTCGACATTTGTTTATAAAAAGGGAATAGCGGAAGTCTCTTGCAGTGATACGATTTTACAACAGATTGAAGACAAAGATTTTATTGCTTTTTTTAAAAATCTTATGTATAGGCTTGTACTTAATGGTGATAGTCATATGCAAGATAGAACTAATAGTATGGAGGATATGGATTATCTAGATTTTTTGGATGATAATGAACGACGCAGAACTGCTCAGGAAGTGATTTGTTTCATTTATCTATTAAATAAGCAGCATGTTTTGGCGCATTTGGAGGGAAAGAGGAATATTGAAATAAATATAAATAAATGGTGTTCGGACATAAAAAGTTTTTGCAAGTGATGATGAAATGGTGGATTTATTATAGGGGATGACCTTGTTAAGTTTGAGAAGTAACGCTAAATATAAAACATCTGCGATATTGGTTTAGGTGTCTTTCGGTTGGTAAAAATAAGGCTTGGATGATATAATAAAATTTAACTATTTGGTAGCTTTTTTTGAAAGGTAAAGCATTGTAAAACAAAGAACTCATTACTTATTGATATTATGGACTATTGTTAGTATCCGGGCGAGTTCTGGGTGCTTTTTGATTGGAGGGATAAAAGGCTATGATTAACCTTGGTACATTAAAAGAAATTACTGATTTGAGAAGTATATGGCCACATGAAGCTTTGAATTTTACTCCTTGGGTGGCAGAGAATGTTGAATTACTTGCAGATGCTGTTGGTCTTGATATTACGGTTGATGAGACAGAGTCCTCTGTTGGAGACTTTAATGTTGATATCTATGCATCTGAAACAGGAACAGATAGAAAGATTATCATTGAAAATCAATTAGAAGATACAGATCATGACCACCTTGGGAAATTAATTACTTATGCATCTGGTAAAGATGCAGATGTGGTTATATGGGTTGTGAAACACGCACGTGAAGAACATAAGGCAGCAGTTGAGTGGCTTAATAATCATACAGATGATAAGATTGGTTTTTTCTTATGTGAGATAAAGCTTTTCCAGATAGGTGATTCTGATATTGCTCCATCATTCACTGTAGTGGAAAGACCGAATGATTGGACAAAAGAGATTAAGAAAACTACGCTTACAAACCCAACGCAGCAACAGAGACTTGAATATTGGAATGCATTCAATGATTATGCCTTTCAGAATACTGAATTCGCAAAATCATTTAATAAGAGAAAACCTAATACAGACCATTGGATGGATTTCAGTATTGGCTCATCAGCTTGCCACATCAGTGTTACACAAATTCAGAAGAGAAATAAAGTTGGAGTTGAATTATACATAAATGATGATAAAGAACTCTTTAAAGGTCTTTATTCACATAAAGACGATGTGGAGTCTGCTATGGGCTTGGCACTTGATTGGAGAGAATTGCCGGAGAGGAAGGCAAGTCGTATTATCGTGGAAAAAGATGTGAAGTTTGATGATCAGAATGCCTGGCCACAGCAGTTTGAGTATATTATGGATGTCTGCATGAAGATGAAGAAGGCATTTAGGAAGTATATATAAAAATTGTAAGTAAATTGTCTAAGCGTTGTAAAAATACATTCTTAATTAGGCGCCTTGTATAGTATTATAGATGAGTGAACAGAGAAAATAAAATGATGAAAACATTATTTATTATTGGAAATGGCTTTGATTGTTATGGCCATAATATGAATACGCAGTACATAGATTTTAGAAATTTTTTAGTTAATAGATACCCAGAATACAATAAAGATTTTGGTGGAATTCTTCAAGAAACACTTATGCCAGATGGAGATGAGGTGTACGACATGAATGAGGTTGTGGGTTCTCTAATTCGTACAATAGATGAGTGTTCATTAAAGGATTGGAATAATTTAGAAGAATGTTTGGGCAATGAATTTATATGCAACATTGCATATGATAATGAGTGGTCATATAAGATGACAGATGATGAAGATGATAATATATTTCATTCTGTGTATGAGAATGAAGATTTGACAAACTCCATTGCAGGAGCTTACCGTATATTAATTGATCTTTTTAGGGAATGGGTATTTAATGAACTGGCAAATATTGATTTTATAAGAGTACAAAGATTAAGAAAAAAACCCACTTTTAGGAAAAGTTTGTTTTTGACATTTAATTATACATTAACATTAGAAAAATTATATAACATATCATCCAATAACATATGTCACATTCATGGAAAATCAGATGATAGAAATTGTCATATTTATTTCGGACATGGAGATGATACCGAGTTCGATGCATTTGAAAATTATATTGGAGTTGGAGATGCGTATAATGGATTGAAGAGAGAATTAAGAAAAGATACTAATCAAGCCATAGTAGAAAACATGAAATTTTTTCTTAAGTTGTCAAATGTTAAAAAAATATACTCATATGGTTTTTCATTTTCAGAGGTTGATATGGTTTATATAAAAGAAATAAGTAGAATTTTAGATGCCAAAAGGGTAAGGTGGTATTTTAATCAATATGACTGGATTAATAATCAAGAAAATATTGAAAAAGTAAAAAGATTAGGGTTTAAGATAAGAGTAAGCAGGAGATGGTAAGATTTGAATTATAAAAATAATGTTTTCGTATTAAGAGATTCCATGAATGGGATGGAAAATTTGGATAAGGGCAATAATCTTTTGAAGAATATGTTAAAGAAGGTTAGACAATAAAATAAGGAAAAATTTCAAAGGCGCTCAGGCTTGTGATGGTTTGAGTGCCTTTTTGCTAGTGAAAAAGTGATTGATATGGTATAATATTAATGAATATTTTGAGACTTTTCTGGACATTTTTGATTAAACAATTACCAATATGAATGAAGATTTACAAAGAATATAATGAGGATATGAGAGGTGAAAGATGGAAAGTGATGTAAAAGAAGTGGACAAGAAACTTTATCGTGTTGTACGAAAAAAAGGAAGTCATGTAAGTACCAAGATAAATCCAGATGGTACGAAAGTGGCTTTGCAGTTTACAGATGATAATAATGATTTGACGGGTCCTGTTGATCTTATTGAAGTTGACGAGAGTGAATATATTCGAACAGGGGATGTGCATGATGATATTTCAGAATATGATTCTGCTCCAAGAACATGGGAACGAGTTATTGTTGAGGATATTATTGTTCCTGTAGCGAGAGAAGCAATAGGGCAACTTTTAGACATTGGTTTTCAACGTTTGAATGCATGGATGGAAGAAAAAGCTGTTCCAGCGGCTAAACAAAAAACTAAGAAAATAGGGAAAGAGATGTCTATTTTCTTTTCTGCTATGAAATCAGCCATAAAAGGAGAGCAACCAAAAGCATTGCAGATTATCAAAACAGAAAGAAATAATAAATCTGTTCAGGTTGTGGATGACATTGATTCAAAACGAGATAAAAAAGAGAAAGTTGAAATAGCACAAGCTGAATTTGAACAGTTGGTTGCATTAACAAGGAGAAGTGCGTTTGTGCTTGTTGGCTGTATTAATCTTCTTAAAAATTCAGCTATATCGGATATGAATGAAACTCAGAAGATTGAATTTGAAAAGCAATTAAAAGAACTTACCACAGATGATTTGTTGAAAGAAATAAATTTGTTACTTGAAGATAAGAATAAGGGAATATTGGACTCTGCTTCCTATGCGATATTATCTGCGTTTCGTGATGGTGAATTTATTATTGAAGGAAAAAGAGTTCCAATTGAAATGTGTGTAAACAATGGAGAATAGCTATCAGCCTCCTTTTCGTTAAATAATGCACACCCCCGTCAGTAGTCTGAACCCCCTTAACTGACTACGATTTGACTACTACACATTGCCCCCAATTGCACCATTTTGAAGTATTTTGCAAAAGTGTAGTTATTAACAGGGGAAATACGATGCTCAGAAAAGCCGATAAAATAACGCAAAACTCGGCATTACAGGGCATTTGCGCGAAACAATGAGGAAAATAACCACTATGCTGGCATAAGTGGCTATTTGACGAATGTCGCGACAACGAGCGATAGCGAGATGAGAACAGGAGAATTTTATGATTAGAGTACTATTCATCTGCCACGGCAACATCTGCCGTTCCCCCATGGCAGAATTCATATTAAAAGATATAGTAACAAAACGTGGTATTGCCGATCAGTTTGAGATCGCATCGGCAGCCACCAGCACAGAAGAGATTTGGAATGGTGTTGGGAATCCGGTGTATCCGCCGGCAAGAGAAGAGCTTGCCAGACATGGGATAAGTTGCAAAGGCAAACGGGCGGTGCAGCTTACAGCCTCAGATTATGATCATTACGATTATCTGATCGGTATGGATTCTATGAATATGAGGAATATTGAACGAATGACCGGACACAGACGTGGGGATAAGATCTATAAGATGCTGGAGTTTGCCGGGCGGGATGCAGATGTCAGAGATCCGTGGTACAGTGGAAATTTTCGGGAGACTTATGAAGATGTTGTAGAAGGCTGTCAGGCGTTTCTTGACTGGTTGACAATTAACAAGAAATTAAGTAATTGATTAACCCAAATTTCACTTGATTTCCGAATAATTAAGTTGGATGCAAACTTTCTTTTTGCTAAAGAACATGTTAATATATATATATAATAGCAAGTTCCTGTGGGAACAGAACATGTAAAATTAGGTAAGTATTCATTGTTGGGAGAAGATATTATTATGGCATTTGAATCATGGAGAGAGATTAACAGAATAAGGAAAAATCACCGCGACGCCATATATTTTTACGCGAATCTGCAAGAGCGGTTTTACACGATTGAGGAAAATGATATTCTGCCTGATGAGTTGGATCCGGATGATAAAAATTTACTAAAAGCATTTTGCGACTGTACATGTATAGAAGAAACAGAGAAGAATAAAATGTGCAATTTGTATAGACAGATTGAGCAGGGAACAAAAGAGCCGATCAAGATGGATGATTTGGAGACATGGGTGCATCTTGAGACCAGATTCGGGAAGAAAGTTCTGATGGCAGTCCTTTGTTATCTTGAGAAAGATGAAAAAGGATTGATTCGGGAGTATGTGGGCATGATACGGATCATGCGCAAACAGGAATTAGAGAATCGGGAGATTGTGACATCGTTTAGCAATGATAAGAATCCGGCATTCTTTCTCAAGAAGATTGCGCGTTTTCAGGCAGAGCATCCGGAGCGGGAGTATGCATATATTCAGTTTGATGTCCGTAGATTTAAGTATATCAATGAGAAGTATGGCAGTGATACAGGAGATAATATTCTTCGGTATATATATGACACGCTGGATGTGATGTGTGATAAGGAACATCTGCATTGTAGATTGTCAGCGGATGTATTCCAGATCGTGACCTATTATAATTCCAGAGAAGAAATCATGGAATTTATTGATAAACTTGATGAAAAAATTCGGAGATATGGTGATATCAAGTTAAGCATTACATATGGAGTGAATATCGTACCGGGTAGCTCAACGGCATATCGCAAGCATGGAGATGAAGCAGGACTTGCCCGTGCAGAGGGTAAGCGGACGATTTTGAATAAGGTTGTATTCTATGAGGATACGCTGATGAATCATGTGAAACAGACGGGAGCGATCGAGGAAGTTGAGGAGGAGGCTCTGAGACGGGAAGAATTTCAGGTTTATCTTCAGCCGAAGTACCAGTATGACAGAAGCCATGCGAAGATCGTCGGAGCAGAGGCGCTTGTGCGCTGGATTGATGCAAATGGAAAATGCAAGTCGCCGATGGAATTTATTCCGGTATTTGAGGCAAATGGATTTATATACAAATTAGACTGTTTCATGTGGGAGATGGTATGTAAAGTTATTAGAAGATGGCTGGATACCGGAAGGCAACCACTTCCAATCTCGGTGAATGTGTCGAGAACCTATCTTCAGAAAGAAGATGTTGCTGGATATATCAAGAATCTGATCGACAAATATCAGATTCCGATGGAGCTGTTCCAGTTAGAGATCACGGAGACAACGGAGAATGCAGAATCATTGTCTTATATCAATAGTTTGAAACAGGCGGGATTTACATTGTTAATGGATGATTTCGGATCAGGTTATTCTTCCCTTTGTATGTTGAAGAATACACCATTTGACGTATTGAAGATGGATCGGCAGTTTTTGGATGAATGTTTGGACAGTAAACAGGGTAAGACGATCATTTCTCATGTGATATCCATGTCAAATGATTTGGGCTTAAGTATTATAGCAGAAGGTGTAGAGAATCGAGGAACGGCAGATTTCCTTTATGATAATGGATGTAGCGTATCTCAGGGATTTTATTTTTCCAAGCCTGTTTCGATTCCGGAGTTTGAGCATATGTTGGATGAACAGCAGACAGAGCAGCAGAGGTAGATATAAGGAACGGGAGGACAAAGTACTGTTGGAACTTTTGGATGGAAGACCGGAGAATACGGAAGGAAGACTGGAGAAGGAGATTCGGGTATATGATTTTCTTGACCATCTTGGAATAGAATATAAGAGAGTCGACCATGAACCGGCATTTACGATGGAAGTATGTGAGGAGATTGATAAGATGTTGCAGGCGACAATCTGTAAGAATCTTTTCCTGTGCAATCGTCAGAAGACACAGTTTTATCTGTTGATGATGCCGGGCGACAAGCCGTTTAAAACGAAGGAGATCACTTCACAGATCGGGAGCGCAAGACTGTCATTTGCATCGGCTGAGGACATGGAGAAATATCTGGATATCGAACCGGGGGCTGTCAGTGTCATGGGACTGATGAATGATACGGAGCATCATGTACGGCTGCTGGTGGATGAAGACATATTAAAAGGCGAGTATCTTGGCTGCCATCCATGTGTGAATACATCCAGTCTGCAGATGCGCACGGCAGATGTATTCGGATTGTATCTGGATGCGGTCGGACACGATATGACAAAAGTCGTCCTGACAGGTGAAGCATAGAGCAAAGAAAAAACCAGGCCATAAGTCATATACATTCAGGGAAATGTTGTTGACCATGTGTTTGGTTTTTGCTATGTTTAGACGAGAGATTTGAAAGGAAATAAAATATGAAAGAAAATATAAAGGGACGGCCGGGAAATAGAAAACCGGATGGCAGAAAAGTCCAGTCTCCAAATAAGAAACCCAACCCCGTGGCATACGAATATACAGACGAAGAATACCGGAGATTACTTGTAAAGAAGCAGACAGAGATGGAAAAGCTGCTTTCAGGATTTGCACCGGTCGATCCAATCGTGGGAATGGAAAATCCGTATTATTACAGGAACAAAGTATGTGCGGAATTCAGAAAACTGAAGAATGGTACGATCATCTCCGGCCGATATCAGGAGGGTACTCATAATGTCATAGAGACAAAAGGCTGCAAGATCGAAGATCAGCGGGCGGATGCGATCATTCAGGATATCACAGGACTGTTCCGGTCATTTAAAATGATGATCTATAATGAAGACAGCGGATATGGACTGATCCGTCATGTGCTGATCCGGACAGCACATCAGACCGGACAGATCATGGTGATCATTGTGACGGCATCTCCGGTATTTCCGTCGAAGAAGAATTTTGCAAATGCACTTTTGAAGCTTCATCCGGAGATCACAACGATCGTTCAGAATATAAATACAAAGGATACGAATATGGTGTTAGGTGACCGAAATCAGGTCATCTATGGCAAAGGCTATATAGAAGATGTTCTCTGTGGCAAACGGTTTCGTCTGTCGCCGGGAAGCTTTTACCAGATCAATTCTGTTCAGACGGAGAAATTATATAACAAGGCGATCAAATATGCGGATCTGAAAAAGAAAGAGACGGTGATAGATGCATACTGCGGAATCGGAACGATCGGTATCGTTGCAAGCGACCGGGCAAAACGAGTGATCGGTGTGGAACTGAATGCAGAAGCAATCCGTGATGCGAAGATTAACAGCAGGATGAACAAGATAGAAAATATCGAGTTCTATGCAAATGATGCAGGCAGGTTTATGGTAGAACTGGCAGACGCAGATGAGCATATTGATGTTGTGTTTATGGATCCGCCTCGTTCAGGAAGCACAGAAGAATTTCTTTCTTCTGTTGTGACTCTGTCTCCGCGTAAGGTAGTTTATATTTCCTGTGGACCGGATACCCTTGCGAGGGATCTGAAGTATCTGACCACACATGGCTATCAGGTGTTAAAGATCACACCATTTGATCTCTTCCCATTTACTGAGCATACAGAGGTTGTTACGCTATTGACGAGAGACAGAGTTATTTTTAAGTAGGAGAGGAACGTTATTAAAGATGAAAGAAAAGATAAAATTATTATCCGGTGCACAACTGAAATATATAGCATTTGCTTCAATGTTGATCGATCATGTTAATAAAACATTTTTCATATATTTTAACAGTAAGGCTTTAATAGTTATGAGTGAACTGTTTGATATATTAGGCAGGATCGCATTTCCTATCTTTATTTCCCTGTTGGTGGAGGGATATTTTAAAACGAGAAATCGATGGAGATATTTGGGAACACTCCTGGTATTTGGAATTATATCAGAGGTTCCGTTTGATATGTGTACATCTAATGTATTTTTTGAACCAAACTGGAATAATATCATGTTTACGCTTGCGCTGGTGTTGGCGATGATCTGGACTATTGATGCCCTGAAAAAGAAGATGCAGACGCTGCCCAAGTTCTTGTGGTATCTTGTATCTTTTATAATTGTAGCAGTAACTTGTCTGATAGCCATGAATCTGAGTCTGGATTATGATTCCCATGCGGTGTTGATCGGTTATTTTCTGTATCTTTTTCATGACAGACCGATTATTGCTATTCCGTTTAATTTTGCATCGATGTATAAGGAACCATGGGCACTTCTGGGTTTTGGCCTGATGCTTACTTATAATGGAAAGCGTGGAAAGCAGAATAAGCTTGTGAACTATTTGTTTTATCCGGTGCATCTTCTGATATTGGGAATTCTGAGAATGTGTCTTGGAATTTGACAGTAATTTGACGGCAACCGGCTGATAATCATTGAATTTTATGCCCCAATGTAGTATAATCATCGTGCTATTTTGGGGCTTTTTTGCGCCATTATACAGGTAAAGAACAAGAATACAGAGAAAAATTACCTTGTGGCATCAACTTTGAACGGCCATCTGACATAACGTAATATGGCTGAATGGTATGAGTTGTATGACCTTATAAATCAAGGTTTTAAGGAGGAATTATAACCATGAAGCTCGGCATAGTTGGACTTCCCAATGTTGGAAAAAGTACATTATTTAACTCTCTGACAAAAGCAGGTGCAGAATCAGCAAACTATCCATTCTGTACCATCGACCCAAATGTAGGTGTCGTTGCAGTACCGGATGAGAGGTTAGACAAGCTGACAGAGATGTATCACTCAGCAAAGACCACTCCTGCAGTTATTGAATTCGTAGATATCGCAGGACTCGTAAAGGGCGCATCCAAAGGTGAAGGTCTGGGAAACCAGTTCCTTGCAAATATCAGAGAGGTAGATGCGATCGTTCATGTTGTCAGATGCTTTGAAGATACAAATGTTATTCATGTAGATGGTTCGGTTGATCCGATCCGTGATATTGAAACGATTAATCTGGAGCTGATTTTTTCCGATATTGAAGTTCTGGATCGTAGAATAGCAAAGACGATACGAGGTGCAAGAAATGATAAGATGCTTGCAAAGGAGCTGGATTTCCAGCAGCGTATCAAAGCACATTTGGAGGAAGGCAAGCTTGCAAAGACTCTTGAAGTAACAGATGAGGACGAACAGGGTTGGATCGAGGAATACAACCTTCTTACATGGAAACCGGTTATTTTCGCAGCAAATGTAAGCGAAGACGATGTAGCAGATGATGGAGCATCAAATGAGTATGTTCAGAAAGTAAAAGAATATGCAAAAGAATTTGATTCAGAAGTATTTGTTGTCTGTGCACAGATCGAGCAGGAGCTGGCAGAACTGGATGACGAAGAAAAGAAAATGTTTTTGGAAGATCTTGGAGTAAAAGAATCCGGTCTTGATAAACTGATAAAGGCAAGCTATTCACTGCTTGGACTGATCAGTTATCTGACAGCCGGTGAGACAGAATCCAGGGCATGGACGATCAAGAAGGGAACAAAAGCGCCGGGAGCAGCCGGCAAGATCCATTCTGATTTTGAGCGTGGATTCATCAAGGCAGAGGTTGTAAGCTATAAAGATCTTATGGAATGTGGCAATATGGTAGCTGCCAAAGAAAAAGGTCTGGTAAGACAGGAAGGTAAAGAATATGTGGTAGAGGACGGAGATGTCATCCTCTTTAAGTTCAACGTATAAAACAGCTTCCTTTAGGAGATAACAAGAAAATGGAAACTATTTCAGAATATTTTAACAGTATTATCTTTCCGCATTTGGGAATCTTCCTGAAGCATGTAGGTGATCATATATCCATTGGCAGCTTTGAGATCCGGTTTTACGGTATCATCATTATGTGTGGATTTATCCTTGCCTACTTCCTTGTGACAAATGAAGCGAAACGAACAGGGCAGGATCCGGAAATGTATCTGGACTTTATCCTGATCCTGATCATTCCGGTAATCTTAGGCGCAAGAATTTATTATATATTGTTCCGGCTGGATCAGTATATAGTGGCGGGAAATGTAAAAGAAACCATCCTTGGTATGTTAAATATCAGAGGTGGCGGACTTGCAATCTATGGTGGTGTAATTGCTGGTATTATTACCGGATGCATCTTTGCGAAGAAGCGGAAGGTAAATGTGCTTCGGCTTGCCGACACAGCAGCGTTTGGTCTGCTGATCGGACAGATCCTTGGACGCTGGGGCAATTTCTTCAACAGGGAGGCGTTTGGTGCGTATACAGATTCTGTATTTGCGATGGGAATCCCTCTTGATTATTACAGACATGAAGGAACACTAAACAGTCTGATCAACAGTGGAGTGATCTCAGATACCATGCTTGCAAATACACAGATGCTTCATGGTATGGAATGTATAACAGTACATCCTACGTTCCTGTATGAGTCACTCTGGAATCTGATGTTGCTGATCTTTCTTCTTATATATAGAAAGCATCAGAAGTTTACAGGTGAATTCGCATTTATCTATGTAGCAGGCTATGGACTTGGAAGATGTATCGTTGAAGGACTTCGTACAGATTCCTTAATGATCGGCAATTCCGGTATCCGTGTATCACAGCTTCTTGGATTTGCATGCTTTTTAGTTGGTGCAGTTGTGCTCATCGTTGGCTATGTTCGCAGAGCAAAAGGGCAGTTGCAGACCATTGAAAATGAGTCTGTTCAGGCGCCTTCAGAGGATGAAAACAACTAGGCTCAATGCGGCAATTCATTGCGTGAAAAAAATATTTAAAAAAGTTGAAAAAAGTTGTTGACAGATACAACGTCTTATGATAACATATCCATTGTTGTGAGGCAAACAAATCACAACAATGGAAAATGCGCGAGTGGCTCAGCGGTGGAGCACCTCCTTGCCAAGGAGGGGGTCGCGGGTTCGATCCCCGTCTCGCGCTCTTATTTTTTAGAAGTCTTAAGATTTAAGGCTTCTTTTTTTGTGGTTGATACTTTGAACCTCAATGAGCCACTGCCATTTATCAGAAAAACAGTAGCATAGACGACTGACTTTCGATGATCCGATGTTGGAACAAAGGGCTTCTTCTTAATAATCCTAAAGAAGATTTAATAATTGTTTTATTGTAGTTTCCTCCGAAATATGATATTTTCCCATCATATAAAGCATTCCCAAAGATATAGATAGAAGAAAAGTAAGTAAAAATCACGCAAAAAATGAAAAAATGAGGTAATTATTTGTAAAATTTGCGGATTGAATAAAAAGAAAGGGATGCTATAATGAAACCGATTTAATCTTATTCTGAAATTACCGGTTTATGAATAAGATAACAGGATTGCATTAAGTATTTGGTTAGTGGTTGCCGAATCACGGCAGAATGGAGTTTTAGATGAAAGACAAATTGAAGAAATTGTGTAGTACAGCTATATTCCAGTGTGTTGCGATTGCAATTGTGCTGGATATTATTTTGGAGATATTGGGAAGACACTCATTTATCAATACGATGAAATATATTGTGAATGAACCATTGGTGTTCCTGTATAACTGTTCCATTATCTTTTTTACTCTGACATTGGCACTGCTGATGCGTAAGAGAGTGTTTGGTTATGGTATTATTTCATTTGCATGGCTGCTTTGTGGTGTAACGAACTGTATTGTTTTAGGCTTTCGTATCACTCCGTTTTCAGCGATCGATATGCTGATGGCAAGAAATACAATCACCATCATTGATAAGTATTTCTCAGTATGGCAGGTTGTATTCATTGGTGTAGCGTTATTTGTTGCACTGGCAGCGGTTATCATATTGTTCTTAAAGTCCCCGACAATCCAGGGAAATATTTACAGAATCCGTACAACGGTTCTGATCGTTGCATCTTTCTGTATGGTTATGCTGTTTACAAAGATTGCATTAAATGCGCAGGCAATCTCGGATAACTTTGCAAATCTGGCAACAGCATATGATAAATATGGTTTTGTATATTGCTTTTCAAACAGTGTAGTGGATGTCGGAATCAGTGAGCCGTCAGATTACAGTGAAGAAAAGATGCTTGAGATCAAGGATGAACTGGATACGGTGAAAGCTTCGGGAGCAAAATTTGCAAAGAGAAAGCCAAACGTAATTGTAGTTCAATTGGAATCCTTCATGGATCCATCATATGTAAAAGAATTATCTTTTAATATGAATCCGATTCCGAATTTCACAAAATTAAAAGAAGAATGTTCGTCAGGTTTCCTTACGATGCCTGCAATCGGAGCGGGAACGGCAAATTCGGAATTTGAGGTGCTTTCCGGATTTGATGTGGCATACTTCGGTGCCGGTGAATATCCATATAAGACGGTACTTGGAAGTACAACCTGTGAGACGATGGCGACACAGTTTAAAAAGCTTGGTTATTCTACTCATGCGATGCATAACCATGACGGTACATTCTATGACCGTTATATCGTATACAAGAATCTTGGCTTTGATACATTTACCCCTATGGAATACATGTATGACGTAGAGCATACCCAGAAAAACTGGGAAAAGGATAATGTACTGACTGGAGAGATCATGAAGACCCTGAAATCTACAGAGGACAAGGATTTTATCTTCACGGTCAGCGTTCAGGGACATGGAAGATATCCGAGTGAATTAGATTATGAGAATTATTCCTATCCGGTAAAAGTAACAGGTACGGGAAGTGAAGAACTGGACAATGAATGGACATATTATTGCAATCAGCTTCATGAGATGGATGAATTTATCAAGGATTTAATTGAAGAACTGAAGAATTATGATGAAGATGTAGTACTGGTAATGTATGGTGATCATTTACCGGGATTTGAACTGACAAATGATGATGTAGAGAATGGAAATCTGTACCAGACGGAATATTTCATGTGGAGCAATATGAAGCATTTCATTGATAAAGATGAAGATATCCCGGCTTATGATCTGAGTACGAAGCTGTTTGATGTGATCGGACTTGAAAAGAGTGCCATGCAGAAGGTGCATACACTTTACAGCGAAGATGATCCTGAATACAGCGATGTAATGTGGAATGTAGAATATGATATGTTATACGGTAAGCGATATATGTATCCGGATGGCTGGCCATATGAGCCTACCGATATGCAGTATGGTGTAGAACCAATCTATATTACGGATATAAAAGAAGGCGATTATCAGAAATTGTCCGATGACCCGGAGAAAGCACCGGAGCAGCTCCATGGATATTATATCAAGGGTGAGAATTTCAATGAATGCAGTTTTGTTTGGATCAACAACGGATTCAAGAAGGAAACAATCTATATAGACCGGAATACTCTGTTTATTCCTGATATCACGTTTGACGATGGTGAGGAAGTCTATGTTGCTCAGGTTGGTGATGACAGCATTGATATCGGAAAGTCGGAAGCGTTTATTTATCAGACTCCGGTAGCAGAAAATTAAAGATAACTGATAATTCCTCATAAAAAAGAAATTTTTTGGTAATAAATAATCTTGACATTAAATAGGTTATTTGATAGCATAGCATCATATATTTTGGATATAACAGGAGCGTTCGTTTGAATGCTCCTGTTATATCAACTTACAAATAAAAAAAAGAAAGTGAGAGAAAAAAATGGGTAAGATCATAGGCGAAGGAATTACATTTGATGACGTATTATTAGTACCTGCATATTCTGAGGTGCTTCCAAATGACGTGGATTTAACAACTAACTTAACAAAGAAAATACAGCTTCAGATTCCTCTTATGAGTGCCGGTATGGATACCGTAACAGAGCACAGAATGGCTATCGCTATGGCTCGTCAGGGTGGTATCGGTGTTATTCACAAAAATATGTCAATCGAGGAGCAGGCAGAGGAAGTAGATAAGGTTAAGCGTTCTGAGAATGGTGTAATTTCTGACCCATTTTATTTATCTCCTGAGCATACACTTGCCGATGCAAATGCACTTATGGCAAAGTTCAGAATTTCAGGTGTGCCTATCACAGAGGATGGCAAATTAGTCGGTATCATTACAAACCGTGACCTGATGTTTGAAGAAGATTATTCCAAGAAGATCAGCGAGTCAATGACTTCAGAAGGTCTGATCACAGCAAAGGAAGGCATTACATTACCGGAAGCAAAGAAGATTCTTGCAAAGGCTCGCAAAGAAAAGCTTCCGATCGTTGACGATGATTTCAGATTAAAAGGACTTATCACAATTAAGGATATTGAAAAGACGATCAAATATCCACATTCTGCTAAGGATCCACAGGGAAGACTTCTCTGTGCAGCAGCCGTTGGATGTACAGCAAATATTCTGGATCGTGTTGCTGAACTTGTATCAGCAAAGGTTGATGCGATCGTTATTGATACAGCACATGGACATTCAGCAAACGTACTTCGTACTTTCAAGATGGTAAAGGAGAAGTATCCGGATCTTCAGGTTATCGCCGGTAACGTAGCTACTAAGGCCGGTACACAGGCAATGATCGATATGGGCGTAGATGCAGTTAAGATCGGTATCGGACCTGGTTCTATCTGTACAACCCGTGTTGTTGCAGGTATCGGTGTACCACAGATCACAGCTATTATGGAAGCATATGATGCAGCTATGAATGCAGGTATTCCTGTTATCGCTGATGGTGGTATCAAGTACTCAGGAGATATCACAAAGGCAATTGCAGCAGGTGCAAATGTATGTATGATGGGTAGCTTATTTGCAGGTACAGATGAAGCTCCTGGTGACTTCGAATTATATCAGGGACGTAAGTACAAGGTATACAGAGGTATGGGTTCTATCGCAGCTATGGAGAATGGAAGCAAGGACAGATACTTCCAGGAGAATGCAAAGAAGCTTGTTCCGGAAGGTGTAGAAGGACGTGTTGCATACAAGGGTTCTGTTGAAGATACTGTATTCCAGTTGATCGGCGGACTTCGTTCCGGTATGGGATACTGTGGAGCTCATAACATTCCTGAATTACATGAGAAAGCAGAGTTTGTTAAGATCTCAGCAGCATCATTAAAAGAGAGCCATCCACATGATATCCATATTACAAAGGAAGCTCCAAACTACAGCGTAGAGTAATAACAGTATAATAGAAATATAAGTCAGAATATAGCCGGTGAGAATATGCAGATAACATATATCACTGGCTATATTTGAGTACTGAGTTTGGCGACTGCTGTGATGACATAAAAGTATAAGAAGTCTGTGTCTGCGATTATCATGATGACATATGTTTTAATAATTGGAAGGAGAATTAAGATGCTCTATCTGGCACCTTTAGAGGGGATAACCGGATATATATACAGAAATGCATACCAGAAATATTTTGGAGGAATCGATCGGTATTTTACGCCTTTTATAGCTCCTGCAAAGGGGAAACCGTTCAGACATCGTGAGCTGGCGGATGTTCACCCTGAACATAATACGGGCATAATGGTGATCCCGCAGATTCTGACGAATCATTCAGAAGGCTTTATAAAAGCAGCAAAAGCTTTAGCTGATATGGGATATGATGAGATCAATATAAACATGGGTTGTCCTTCCGGTACGGTTGTTTCAAAAGGAAAAGGTTCAGGAATGCTGGCAGATCCCACAAAGCTGGATCATTTCCTTGAGGAGATATTTGCAGCCGATATCTGCAAAATATCGGTAAAGACCAGACTGGGAATGGAATTTGCAGATGAATTCCCGGATATACTGGATGTATTAATGAAATATCCATTTACCGAAGTGATCATTCATCCAAGAACCAGAGAAGATTATTATGGTGGCAGCGTAGATCTTGCTATGTTCGATCTGGCAGTAGAACGATACGGAGAGCAGACAGAAAGTGTCCTTTGCTATAATGGTGATATTACCGATGTTGCCGGCTATAAAAATATTCAGAAACGATATCCACAGGTTGATAAGATCATGATCGGACGTGGAATCATAGGAAATCCGTTTCTTCCACAGGAGATTGCAGAACAGAGGTGCTGCTATAACGCAGGAATCCTTCTGGCATTCCACGATGAACTGTTTGCCGGTTATATGGAAGCAGGGCTTGGGGCGAGAAATGTCATGTTTAAGATGAAAGAGTTGTGGTCGTTTATGGAATGTCTTTTTGAAGCTCCCGACCAGCAGAAGATATTAAAAAAGATCCGCAAAGCCAACGATCCGGATACCTACAACACCGAAGTCCGGAAGCTGTTGCGGTAATGAAGAAAACAGAATAAAAATGAGAAAAAGATATTAGCATGAAGTATATCCTATAAGTTGAATACTAGAAAAAGGAAACTGACAATAATATGTATTGCCAGCTTCCTTTTTTATAGGGGAAGTTTAGAACTCATTTCCGGGAAAATGAGGGATTCCGTCAAAACCTGCCTTCAGATCGTCGTCGGTAGGAATATAATCGCTCATCTCACCATCGTTATATTTGCCATAAGCAACCATATCGAAATATCCGGTTCCGGTCAGACCAAAGACGATCGTCTTTTCTTCCCCGGTTTCTTTACATTTCAGTGCCTCGTCGATAGCAACACGGATCGCGTGGCTGCTTTCAGGAGCAGGAAGAATACCTTCCACTCTTGCAAATTGGGTTGCTGCTTCAAATACTGCTGTCTGTTCAACACTTCTGGCTTCGATGATGCCATCATGATAGAGCTGGGATACAACAGGGCTCATACCGTGATAACGAAGTCCGCCTGCATGGTTTGGTGAAGGAATGAATCCGCTTCCGAGGGTGTACATCTTTGCCAGTGGACATACCTTGCCGGTATCACAGAAATCATAGGCATAGACACCCCTTGTCAGACTTGGGCAGGATGCCGGTTCTACAGCGATGATCTGGTAGTTCTTCTCGCCACGGAGAACCTCGCCTGCAAATGGGGAGATCAGACCACCGAGGTTTGAACCGCCGCCGGCACATCCGATGATGATATCCGGTGTGATGTTATATTTGTCAAGTGCTGCTTTTGTTTCAAGACCGATAACAGTCTGGTGAAGTAATACCTGATTCAGTACACTTCCGAGTACATAACGATAGCCTTCCTGCTTAGACTCTGCTTCAACAGCTTCTGAGATGGCACAGCCAAGGCTTCCGGTTGTTCCAGGATGCTCAGCAAGGATCTTGCGGCCAACCTCTGTTGTGGTACTAGGAGATGGAGTTACGGTTGCACCGTAGGTACGCATAACTTCACGACGGAATGGCTTCTGTTCATAGGAAACCTTAACCATATATACCTGACAGTCCAGACCAAAGTAGGAGCATGCCATAGAGAGGGCGGTTCCCCACTGACCGGCACCGGTCTCGGTTGTAACACCCTTTAAACCCTGCTGCTTAGCATAATAAGCCTGAGCGATAGCGGAGTTTAATTTGTGGCTGCCGCTTGTGTTGTTTCCTTCAAATTTGTAGTAGATCTTAGCTGGTGTCTGCAGCTTTTCTTCCAGACAGTATGCACGAACCAGTGGAGCAGGACGGTACATTTTATAGAAGTCCTGAATTTCCTGTGGAATCGGGATGTATGGAGTGGTGTCATCCAGCTCCTGCGCGATCAGTTCGTCACAGAATACAGGACGAAGATCATCGGCTGTCATTGGCTGAAGTGTTCCCGGATTTAACAGAGGTGCCGGCTTGTTCTTCATATCGGCACGTACGTTATACCACTCTTTTGGGATCTCGTTTTCACTTAAATAGATTTTGTACGGAATGTTTGCATCTTTTTTCATAATCATAACCCTCCAATGCTTGATTCATTTGTATAAATAGTTTCAGTTATCCCGGTTATCTTTGATGGGATATATAAATATGTTCCGGGGAATTTTATAATGTCATGCATTTTGCAAAATCATCATCCTTGTGGGCAAAGAATTTTGCATGGATTTGTGATAGATATTAAGACATAAAAAAACTGCCCCAGTATAAAAATGCTGGGACAGGAGATTGTTCATTAGAAACTGTTTCCTGCGGTGCCACCCGGCTTGACGTATCAGATACGCCCGCTCATTGTCTGCAAATACATACATTACAGATATCTCGTTCTTAACGGAGTATCATCTCCGGCTTACATACAGAATGCATATACAGGAATCGTACCACATCGTTCAGCTTGCCCTCGGGAGTCCATTCCATCATGGAAAACATACTGCCTTCCACCGGCGGCAGCTCTCTGGGATGTTTGTCACATCATGTACTTACTCTCCTTCAACGGTTTAAAGCAATACTAGCATAATTGTTTTTATGTGGCAAGTATTTTTTTATGAATGGGGTTGTATTTTTAAGAAAAGTCCGTTGACAAGCCATTTTCCCTGCTATATAATTGACACATTGAAAAGGCGAAGACGGAGAGAAGTAGCGCTTTTTATCGCTCCCAGAGAGCCGGCGGTGGTGAGAATCCGGCAGAATGAATAAGCGTGAATAACACTCTAACAGCTGCAAGCTGAACCCGTGAAGAAGACATTTGCAAAGATGACCGGAAAATGCGAGATGGTTGTTCTGCGAAATGGATCTCACAGTAGTAGGTGCGCCGCAATTGTGCGTGAAACAAGGAAAGGGACTGTCAGATAAGAGACAGTAAATCAGGTGGTACCGCGGATATGAATTATGTTCGTCCTGGATGCAGGGCAGGCATAGTTCTTTTTTTATGCAACCTGTGAAATATAAAAATCAGTCAAAGGAGATAATGCAGACAATGACCATTTCAAACATTTATCGTAACAGAACCTTAAATGAGATCAGCGAAGGCGACGTTGGCGCAGAGCTGAAGGTGGCAGGATGGATCGAGAACATCCGTGACCATGGTGGTGTATCCTTCATCGACCTGAGAGATATGTATGGTGTTCTTCAGGTAGTTATGAGAGACACTTCATTATTAGATGGACTTACAAAAGAGGATTGTGTATCCATCTCAGGTGTGATCGAGCACAGAGATGAGGAGACATACAATCCAAAGATCCCGACAGGAACGATCGAACTGGAGGCACATTCCGTAGAAGTGCTTGGAAGAGTATACAAGCAGGTTCCGTTTGAGATCATGACATCCAAGGAGACAAGAGAAGATGTCCGACTCAAATACAGATATCTGGATCTTAGAAATAAAAAAGTAAAGGATAATATGATCTTCCGTTCACAGGTGATCAGCTTCCTTCGTCAGAAGATGACAGAGATGGGATTCTTAGAGATCCAGACACCGATTCTGTGTGCTTCATCACCGGAAGGTGCAAGAGACTATATTGTTCCATCCAGAAAATTTAAAGGTAAGTTCTATGCTCTGCCACAGGCTCCACAGCAGTACAAGCAGCTGCTGATGGTTGCAGGATTTGACAAATATTTCCAGATCGCACCATGCTTCCGTGACGAGGATGCAAGAGCAGACCGTTCACCGGGTGAGTTCTATCAGCTCGATTTTGAGATGAGCTTTGCAACACAGGAAGATGTATTCAAAGTAGGAGAGGAAGTTCTCTCAGCAACATTTGAGAAATTCGCACCGGAAGGCTCTGTTGTAACACAGGCTCCTTATCCGATCATCAGCTATAAGCAGGCAATGTTAGAATTCGGTACGGATAAGCCGGATCTTCGTAATCCGCTTCGTATCATCGATCTGACAGATTTCTTCCAGAGATGTACATTTAAGCCATTCCATGGCAAGACTGTACGTGCAATCAATGTACCGAAGAAACTGTCAAAGGGACAGCATGAGAAGCTCTTAAAGTATGCTCAGTCTATCGGTATGGGAGGCCTTGGATATCTGGAAGTTCTGGACGATATGACATACAAGGGACCAATCGATAAGTTCATTCCGGATGATATGAAGAGTGAGATCGCAGAGCTTGCAAATCTGAAAGCAGGTGATACTATCTTCTTTATTGCCGATGTAGAAGAACTGGCAGCTTCCTTTGCAGGACAGCTTCGTAATGAGATCGGTGCAAGACTTGATATGATCGAGAAGAATGCATACAGATTCTGCTATATTAACGATTTCCCTATGTACGAGTACGATAAGGAAACAAAGAAGATCATCTTTACACATAATCCGTTCTCCATGCCACAGGGTGGTCTGGAAGCTTTAAATGAGAAGAATCCGTTAGATGTTCTGGCATACCAGTATGATATCGTATGTAATGGTATCGAGCTTTCATCCGGTGCTGTCAGAAATCACGACATGCAGATCATGGTAAAAGCATTTGAGATCGCAGGATATACAGAAGAAGATCTGAAGACAAAGTTTGGAGCACTTTACAATGCATTCCAGTTCGGTGCACCACCACATGCCGGTATGGCTCCCGGTGTTGATCGTATGATCATGCTCCTTCGTAATGAAGAAAATATTCGTGAGATTATTCCGTTCCCTATGAACGGAAATGCACAGGATCTGATGTGTGGCGCCCCTGGTGAGGTTACAGAGCAGCAGCTCCGTGAGGTTCATATCAAGGTAAGACAGTAACAGAGAAAATCAGGTATTTATGTATAGATTACCGGATAGAAGATTATTTTGATATACACCCAAGATTTTATGTTAGAAAGGTGCATAAGATATGCAGGGTTCGCATAATAACCAGAAAAAGATAGCAGTTATAAATGATTACTCAGGATTTGGACGCTGTTCCATAGCAGTAGCAATGCCGATTATTTCTGTAATGAAGGTTCAGTGCTGTCCGGTTCCGACGTCGATTTTTTCCAATCATACGGGGTTTGACAGCTTCTATTATGAAGATTTTACAGATCATATGCAGAGGTATATCGATGAATGGAAGAAGCTGGATCTGCAGTTTTCCGGTGTCTGTACCGGATTCCTGGGTTCCAGTGAACAGATCAGTATAGTGGAACGGTTCCTTACGGATTTTAAAAGATCGGAGACAAAGGTGATCGTGGATCCGGTAATGGGTGACTATGGCAAACCATATCCGACCTATACAGACGAACTGTGCCAGCAGATGAAAAAGCTGGTGCGGTTTGCTGATATCCTTACTCCAAATACCACAGAGGCATGTGTTCTGACGGATACACCATATAAGGATGACTGGCATATGGATGAACTGAAAGCTATGGCGGAGAAGCTGGTAGCACAGTCAGAGAGCAGACAGGTAAAAGTTGTGATAACAGGAATCAGGCGGGGAAGCTTCCTTGCTAACTTCTGCTATGAAAATGGAAAAGTAACCGTTGTGAAGACGAAGAAGATCGGAGAGTCGCGCTCCGGTACCGGAGATGTCTTTTCGGCGATTCTTGCGGCGGATGCCGTAAATAATGTAGATTTTACAGAATCAGTTAAGAAGGCAAGTGTATTTATTAAAGAATGTATCAAACGTTCCGTTGAGATGGAGCTTCCATTGACCGATGGAGTGTGTTTTGAGGAATGTCTGTACAAGCTTGCCAGATAACAGGAGGCGAATAGTATGGAGATATTATATAAAGTTCATAATAATCTGTATGTAAATTTGACAAATAAATGCCCATGCGCATGTACATTCTGTCTCAGACAGAACATGGATCATGTTGGTGAATCAAAGAGTCTGTGGTTAGAGCGGGAACCATCAGCAGAAGAAGTGATTGCTGAATTTGCAAAATTCGATATGAGCCGGTTTAATGAGGTTGTGTTCTGTGGATTCGGAGAACCGACGGAAGCCTTTGAGGTGTTGAAGAAGGTTGCGGCATTTGTAAAGGAGACTTATCATATGCCGATACGTTTGAATACGAATGGGCTGGGAAATCTGGTGAATGGCAGAGATATCACACCGGAGATGGAAGGCCTGATCGACACGGTATCGATCAGCTTGAATACGCCGAATGCAGATCGGTATCATGAACTGGTCAGAAGTAAGTTTGGAGATAAATCCTTTGATGCGATGCTTGACTTTGCAAGAAGTTCTACAAAGTATGTACCAAATGTAGTTATGACGACTGTAGATACCACGATTACAAAAGAGGAAGAGGAAGAATGCCGGAGAATCTGTGATTCGATCGGTGCAAAATACAGAATCCGCCCATGGGAGGATTAATAAATCTGATAAGAAAAGCTCTGTATGAAAATACAGGGCTTTTCTTGTTATCCTACAAATAAAGACCGCAGGTAGCGATCAGGCTGCCTGCGGTCTTACTGTAATATTTATTATTATAACATAAATGCTTATTTATTTCCGGCATCTCTCTTAGCACGGAAACGAAGTGTAGGATCAAGGATCTTCTTACGGATACGGAAGCTCTTAGGAGTGATCTCAAGAAGCTCATCTGTATCGATGAAGTCAAGTGCCTGCTCCAGACTGAGTACCTTAGGAGGTGTCAGCTTTAATGCATCATCAGCACCGGAAGAACGGGTGTTGGTCAACTGTTTCTTCTTGCAGACATTTACTTCGATATCATCGGTACGTCCATTTTCACCGATAACCATTCCGGCATATACAGGTTCACCTGGTCCGATGAACAGTGTACCTCTTTCCTGTGCATTGAACAGACCATAAGTGATAGAAGTACCGGTCTCGTATGCGATCAGAGAACCCTGTGAACGATAGTTCATATCACCCTTATATGGGAGATATTCATCAAAGATCGTATTGATAACACCATTTCCCTTTGTAGCAGTCATGAAGTCACCACGGAAACCGATCAGTCCACGGGAAGGTACAAGGAACTCCAATCTGGTTGTACCGTTTCCGGTAGGAGCCATACCCTGAAGCTCACCCTTTCTGGAATTTAACATATTAATTACGGTTCCGGTAAATTCATCTGGAACATCGATATATGCAATCTCAAATGGTTCAAGCTTCTTACCGCGTTCGTCTGTCTTATAGATAACTTCGGCTTTGCTGACTGCAAATTCATATCCTTCACGTCTCATGTTCTCGATCAGGACGGATAAGTGAAGTTCGCCACGACCGGATACCTTGAAAGCTTCTGTTGTCTCTGTTTCTTCTACACGGAGACTGACATCTGTATTTAATTCACGGAACAATCTGTCACGTAAATGTCTGGAGGTTACAAACTTTCCTTCCTTACCGGCGAAAGGAGAATCATTTACCATGAATGTCATGGAAATAGTTGGCTCTGAAATTTTCTGGAATGGGATTGGTTCCGGATTTTCAGGAGAACAGATCGTATCACCGATATTAACATCTGCAATACCGGAGATGGCTACGATCGATCCGATGTCTGCTTCATTTACTTCTACTTTATTCAGACCCTCGTAAACATAGAGCTTACCGATCTTAACCTTTAACATTCTGTCAGGGTCATGTTCATTTACAATAACAACAGGCTCATTTACAACGACCTTGCCGTTGTCAACCTTGCCAACACCGATACGGCCTACATATTCATTGTAGTCGATCGTGCTGATCAGAACCTGTGTACCTGCATCCGGATCACCAGTAGGAGCAGGAATATAATCAACGATGGTATCAAACAGTGGCTTCATATCTGTACCCGGTTCATCTGGATCAAGAGAAGCAACACCTGTCTTTGCTGATGCAAATACAAATGGGCAGTCAAGCTGATCGTCATTTGCATCCAATTCGATCAGAAGCTCAAGAACTTCATCTACAACCTCTTTAGGACGAGCTTCAGGACGGTCACATTTATTTACACATACAATAACACTGAGGTTCAGCTCCAATGCTTTCTTCAGAACGAATTTGGTCTGCGGCATGGCACCTTCGAAAGCATCAACAACAAGAATAACACCATTTACCATCTTCAGGACACGTTCTACTTCACCGCCGAAATCAGCATGTCCCGGAGTGTCGATAATGTTGATCTTTGTCTTACCATAACGGACGGCAGTGTTCTTGGAAAGAATCGTGATACCACGTTCACGTTCAATATCATTTGAGTCCATGACACGCTCGGTAACTTCCTGATTATCACGGAATACACCACTCTGTTTCAAAAGTTCATCCACCAATGTTGTTTTACCATGGTCAACATGGGCAATAATCGCAACATTTCTGATATCATCTCTGGTAATCTTCATTTTTTTCACTCTTTCTTTATGATATTAAAATTACTTACAATACAACGTTTACCATTCTAGCATACGAAAAAAAGCATTTCAATGGAAATGATAGCCGAAAATTACACTAAAATATTCGGTAAAATGCGCCGAACTGTACAAAAATATGTTATTATTAGAAAGTATGACAGGCGGGAACGGTTCCTGCTAAATAAGTGATTTGGAGAGGTATTAAAATGAATGAGAAAAAGGGCAGAGCGATTGCACTGTTGCCGATCGGGGTATTTCTGGTATTGTATCTGGGACTTGGGATTATATTTGAATATGTGATGAAAATTCCGATGGGCTTTTATAATGTGCCTATCATCGTGGCATTTCTTGCAGCTATCCTGGTCGCATGTATCCAGAACCGGGAATTGGTATTTGATAAGAAGCTTGAGATTATGGCACAGGGAGTTGGGGATAAGAATATTATAACGATGCTGTTGATCTTCCTGGCAGCTGGTTCATTTGTCGGGGTAGTCGGAAGAAGCAGCGCAGAGAGCGTAGCATATTTTATGCTGACACTGATTCCGGCAAGATTTTCAGTAGCGGTTTTGTTTGTTGTTGCCTGCTTTGTATCAGTTGCTATGGGAACTTCGGTTGGAACGATCACATTGTTAACGCCGATTGCTGTTGCAGTGTCGAGGGCATCTGGCTTTGATATGGCGTTTTGTGTTGCATCGGTTATGGGTGGAGCAATGTTTGGGGATAATCTTTCTTTTATCTCAGATACGACGATTGCGGCATGTAATGGACAGGGATGTGAGATGAAAGACAAATTCCGGGAGAATTTCTGGATCGCGTTTCCGGCAGCGGTTATAACGCTGATATTAATTCTTGTACTTTCATTTCAGACCGACATACAGGGGCAGGTCAGCCAGACTTATAATCTGGTGCAGATCATACCGTATGTTCTGGTGTTGATCGGTGGAATTATAGGGCTGAATGTATTTATCGTATTACTTACGGGAATTGTATCCGGAGCATTTATTATGCTGATATGGGGACATACTGCACCTGTTGATCTTCTGACAAATATGGGCTCCGGTGTTTCCGGAATGTTTGAAACCTGTATGGTAGCAATATTAGTAGCGGCGTTATGTGCACTGATCCGGGAATATGGTGGTTTCGATGCACTTCTCAGTTGGATACACAGGATCTTTCGTGGAAAGAAAGGCGGACAGCTCGGAATGGGGTTGTTAGTCGGAACAATGGATATTGCAACTGCAAACAATACGGTAGCGATCGTTATGGCAAATCCGATTGCCGGAGAAATGGCACAGGAATATGGAATCTCTCCGAAGAAGACTGCCTCTTTGCTTGATACCTTTTCCTGTATCTTTCAAGGGATAATCCCGTATGGTGCGCAGATGTTAGTTGCAATTGCCGCGGTAGGAGAACTGGGTGATTCCATTTCTGCTTTTCAGATCATGCCGAAGCTTTTTTATCCGATGTTCTTGCTGCTGACATCACTCGTTACTATAATAAGAAGTGATAAATAATAGAGACAATTCAAAGAATATAGAAAACGCTGATCTGTTCACATTGCCAATAAACTCTTTGGTAGTATTCACATAGAAACAGATCAGCGTTTTCTGTTTTATTTGCCAAGTAACATATTTTCCAGTTCCTCTGGTGAGAAGGTGTAAGAGGAGTTGCAGAACTGGCAGTTTACCTCGATCGGCTTATTGTCTGCGAGCAGATTTGCAATCTCCTTTTTACCGAGACTGATAACAGCCTGTGAGAAACGTTCCTTGCTGCAGTTGCAGTGCCACTTCGTAGGAATGGTATCGGTAACTTCTACATTATAGCCTTCAAAGATCTGCTTCACGATATCAAGCGGTTCCATACCCTGGTCGAGGAGAGCGGTAATGGATGTGAATTCACCCAGACGTTTTTCCAGATCAGAGATCAGTTCCTCGGATGCAAATGGCATAAGCTGAATGATAAAGCCACCGGCTTGTTTTACTGTGTTGTTCTTCTCCATCAGAACCCCTAAAGCTACAGAAGTTGGAATCTGTTCTGAGGTTGCAAAATAATATGTCAGGTCTTCTGCAATCTCACCTGAAACAAGCTGGGTCTGACCGATATAAGGCTCTTTTAGGCCGATATCCTTGATCACGGAGAGCACGCCCATATCAAGAGCTTTAGCGACGTCCAGTTTTCCCTTATCATTTGCATGCAGGATAACTTCCGGATTGTTGACATAGCCTTTGACATTGCAGTGCGCATCAGCAGTCACTGTCAGTCCGCCGATCGGACCGCTGCACTGGATCTGGAGCGTCAGCAGATCGGAGTCATTCTTACATGCAGCCCCCATCAATGCACCTGCAGTCAGCAGACGACCGAGGGCGGCAGTGGCAACCGGACTGGTATTGTGAATACTTCTTGCTGTTTCAACAATTTCCTTTGTGGTGCCGGCAAAGAAACGAACCTGTCCATCTGCCGCCATACCTCTGATAATATAATCACTCATATGTTATTCCTCGTTCTTTCTATATATAATGTAAAATATTGCACTTTTAAGGTGTCTTTTTAAAAATAATACCTGCATTTATAAAGTGCTGGTTAATAACAAAATAAATACTTGTATCTATAAAAGTAGTGCTTAATAATAAATTGATGACTAAAATCACTACGGCAGGAGATCAGATATATAATTTGCCTTCGTGATGTTTTTCTCTGGCTATCACATAGACACGTTCACTGTCATCGGTTGCTGGCGTGTGCGTAAATGCATCATACATGGCAAGAAGCTCCATACCTGCCTGTTCTACACAACGAATCATGTCCTCACAGGTCAGTCCGATCTGGTAATGGAATTCCTGCGTTTTTCGGTACAGGTCGTCCTCCTCTTTCAGAAACAGGCTGAGTGAAAGCTCGTTGACATTTTGTTCCTCATCATAATAATTATCCCAAATGAAGCTGACATCATCCCGATCCTCAGCAATCACTGAATCTGCAACGACATCCCGGAAATAGTGTTTGGTCTTAAAATCACAGATAAAGATACCCCCTGCTTCCAGATAATTATTTGCAAGAGAAAAAACGGTAGTGATCTGATCTGTATTTGACAGATAGTTGATGCTGTCACAGACGCATACAATGGCATTTACTGTTCCATATAATTCAAAGGAACACATATCCTGTTGGAGATACATAATGGATGAGAAACCATTCGCAATCTTTTTTTCATTTGCAATCTCCAACATATCGGAAGACACATCAATTCCGATCATATCATAGCCTGCGGCTGCAAGTCCTTCCGTGATCGTTCCCGTTCCGCAACCAAGCTCGGCAACCAGACCTTCGGTGATATTGTATTCATGGAGCAGGCTGGTGATATAAGATATCCATTCGTCATAAGGAATGTTATCCATCAGCTCATCGTATACCTGCGCGAAGCTTGTATAGGCATCCATAGAAAAACCTCATTTCATAAAATCTCAATGCCATCATTATATACATCTCAGAAAGGAAAAACAACCGTTTCTTTTGGAGCAGTTTTCTATTTGCTGCGGCAGACAGAATGTAAAAAATAAGGTTTGAGATTGAACATGGTGGGCTTTTGTGTTAATATAAATTCGGTTAGAAATCCTCATATGGAAGAAACCATATATGAAAGTGGGTAGTTTGGCATGATAAAGTTCTATAGAACAGATCATAAGGTTTTGTCAGAGATAACAGAATATGAAGACAATATGTGGGTTTGTATGACGAAACCTACAGTAGATGAGACCAAACTGATTGCAGAAGATTTTGAGATTGATCTGGCAGATGTCAGAGCTGCATTGGATGATGAGGAGAGCTCCCGTGTGGAGGTCGAAGATGGTTATACACTGATCCTTGTCGATATTCCGTCGATCGAGATGAGAAATGAACGCGAAGCATATACAACTATTCCTTTGGGTATTATCCTCGTAAAGGACATTCTGATCACGGTATGCGCGGAGGATACGCCTGTTCTGGATGCATTTATTGAGTCAAAGGTAAAGGAATTCAGTACAAAGAAACGGATGCGCTTCATGTACCAGATTTTATATAGAAACTGCATGACCTATCAGTATTATCTGCGAGTTATGGATCGCAGAAGAAATCTGATCGAGCAACGAATCCAGGATGAGACAGAGGATGCGGATCTGATTGATCTTCACGAACTGGAATCTAACCTTGTATACTTTGCAACATCACTTCGTGCAAACGGAGTTGTATTAGATAAGCTTGCAAGATACAGCAGTATCAAGCAGTACCCGGAGGATCAGGAGCTTCTGGATGATGTTATGGTCGAGAACAAACAGGCTATCGAGATGACCGGAATCTATCGAGATATCATAAGCGGTACAAGAGAACTGATGACGACGATTATCAATAACCGCCTGAACAATATCATGAAGTTCTTAGCGGCTATCACTATCGTAATGGCGATCCCGACGATCATATCCGGTATCTATGGAATGAACGTATCAGGTAAGTGGATGCCTCTCGCAGAAACCCCATACGGCTTCTACATTGTATGTGGCATCATCGTTCTGATCTGTATTATCATAGCCCTAATCCTCAAGAAAAAGAAAATGTTCAAGATGTAAAAATAAATCCGTCAAGCAAATAAGCAGCGTGTCTGTGTACAGACAACGCTGCTTATTTATTTGACGGATAAACACACATAAGCATGAAGGACGATAGTCCGGAATGCGCATGTG